>WNFR01004093.1_pt1 | contig 22373 bp, 15 predicted proteins | sample 5400221 | NCBI WGS metagenome assembly WNFR01 (sample SAMN13153357, study PRJNA577476) | soil metagenome | isolation source: 40 cm soil under Madrone tree | place: USA:California | collected 2016-06-14 | reverse complement strand
ACGACAGAACTCGGCGCGATCGTAACGCGCGCGCACCTGGCCCGTCAGCGGATGGCCGACATACTCGACCTGCTTCATGCCGCGGGCAGCGTACCATTCCTTCTCAAATGGAAGAATCGAAAGCAGCAGATCGACATCGCGCTCGAGGCTGTGAACGCGATAGGAACGCCAGGCCCACAATTGCGGACTGATGTAGTAAATGACGCGCACGCCGCGGCGATGCAGCCAGCGCGCGAGCCGCAAATTAAAGTCGGGCCAATCGACGAGAATTACCGCATCGGGCTTCCTGGCGATGACTGCGCGTTTGAGCAAACCAAACGCGCGCCAGAATTTTGGTAAGGCCTGTCCGATTTCCCAAAGGCCGAGGATCGCCAACTCGTCGGCCTTGACGATTGAATCAACGCCGGCGGCGCGCATTTGTGCGCCGGTCGAGCCAAAGAAATCGATTGGCATTCCCGGCGCCGCCGCCGCGCGCATCGCACGCACGAGCGCCGCCGCGTGGGCGTCGCCGGAAGCTTCGCCGGCCACGATCATCAGGGACAATGTTGATGGTGCAACCATGCCAACGTTTATCTCCCTCTCCCTCTCCCTCTGGGAGAGGGTTGGGGTGAGGGCCTGTGAGGCAGCCTCGGGCTCTCCCCCCTTTCTCTTTGTTTGTGCGCGGGGAGATATTTCGCGATCTCTTCCAAGACGCCTATTGTGTCATTTAATATCCGTTCGTTTGGGATTCTCAGGACCCGGACGCCTTGCCCGATCATGTATGCATCACGATTCCTATCATGGTGCCATTGCTCATTTCGCTCGTGCACCGCACCATCTAACTCAATCGCTAAGCCGGCTTCGCGACAATAAAAGTCCGTCACGTAATCACCGAATTGATGTTGTCGTCTGAATTTAAAACCCAGCAGTCGACGACCTCGCAGAAGCTGCCAAAGGAGAGCCTCGGCCGATGTTTGTTTCTTTCGCAGTTCCCGAGCGAGTTCTACCAAACCCGCAAACTGATAGCCGCCGCGATACTGTCGCTGTTTGATCATGTCGATTCTCTCGGCGGCTCCTCCGGTAAGACGAAATCTTACGAAGGGGGGCTTACTTGTCTTAAGCCCTCACCCCCGTCCCCTCTCCCAGTGGGAGAGGGGAGAATCGCGCGTTAGCGTTTCCTAGTCACCCGTCGCGCATGTTAGCATCGCCGCATTCCGTTAGCGAAAACGGCGCGCCTGCTGCGGAGTTTATTCTTCGCTGAAGGCGCGATTGATTATAGCCCTGGCGCGGAGGTCGGCAGCTTTCAAGCGTGCGCGGCAATGCTTCGACAATCAGGTTGCGAGTGACGCGCATTTTGCCTTTGATGGCATGCGTCGCACTCGCTTGCTTTTGCGCGCCATCCACTTACGCTCAACAAACCAACCCCGTCGATCGCAAGGTCGAAAATCCGATTACCGATACGCCCAACGTTAATCCACTGCAACAGGATCAGCCGGTGCGGCCGACTTCGCCCGGGAAGCCACCCTTAATCCAGCCCGGCGACGAATTATCGGTCACTTGCGTTAAGGAAACCGTCACCGGGCCCAAAGGGGCCCATGTCTCTGTTTGCGAAGGCAACGTCGACGCACGCATCGGCGCCTACCGGTTGCAGGCCGATAAGGTGACCGTTTATGACGCGACCAACAAGGTAATTGCCGAAGGTAATGTGGTATTTGATCAAGGCGAACAGCAACGCATTACTGGCAGCCGGGCCGAATGGAATTATAAGACCAAGACCGGCTTCTTTATTAACTCGACCGGCTATACCAATCAGACGCAAGACGGCACGCGAATGTACTTCACTGCCGATCGAGTTGAGAAAGTCAGCCTCAACACGATCGTGGTCATCAACGGCGAAATCACGGCCTGCGATGAAGAAGTTCCCAAGTGGAGTTTTCACGCGCGGAGAGCGACCATCAAAACCGGCGATCGCGTGAAGCTGTCGTCGCCCTGTTTTCGGCGCGAGGCGTTGGCATCGGCGGCGATCTGCGTACGCGCGCCAACTCGCGATCGTTCTTCAACATGGGTTTCTATACTGTGTTCGATCGCATCTTCGGACCGAGAGAGGATGCAAAACATCCGAACCAGGGAGGATCCAGCTTTTATATCGACGCGGTCCACTACTTTCCGAACGGGTTCCTGGCAGCAGCCGACGTGAATATCACATCCAGCCTTGCCTTCCGGCAGATTTTCTCTGACTCGATTCAGCAGGCGATTTCTCCGGAAGAACGTTCGCAGGTTTTCATCAACAAGAATTATCAGGCTTACAGTTTTAACTTTCGGCTGAATACCCAGGCGACATCTTTGCAGGACTCGCAGATTCGCATTCGCGAGTTGCCCAGCATTTCCTTCGATCGCCGCCCCTCGCCCTTGCCATGGTTCAAGAACTTTCCTATCTATTACTCCTTTGAAAGCGCTGTCGAAGGAGTCAGCCGCAAAGAGACGCCCAGCGACCTGGCCACTTTTCGCGTCGCCGCCGGACGTGATCCGATTATTACCCCTTCGGTAGTACAACGTTTTGATCTTCATCCGAGCATTTCGGTGCCGCTGAACTTCTCGGGCTGGTCGTTAACTGCTACGGCCGGAGCACGGGCCACTTACTATTCAAACTCCATCGATCCTGCGACCGGTCTGGTTATATCGCGCGACGTGGTGCGCGGGTTTGGAGAGTTTGAACTGGATTTGCGGCCGCCGGCTTTGGCGCGAAACTTTCGGCGCGACGACGGCTCAGTCCGGTTTCGCCATGTGATCGAGCCTTACCTTATTTATCGACGCATCGCCGGCATTGACAACTTTAGTCGAATCCTTCGATTTGATTATGTCGACGCGATTGCCGACACCAACGAGATTGAATACGGCATCGCCAATCGTTTCTACACGCGGCGATCTACTGAGACGGTCGGCAAAAAGGCGGCCCGCGCGGCCCGCGAGAAAAAATCTTCTCTGGCCACCCAGCCTTACGAGGCCTTAAGCGTCACGATCCGTGGCAAGTATTTTTTCGATCCTTACTTTGGCGGCGCACTGATACCGGGAAGACGGAACCAGTTTTATCCGATCGACACTTTTTCCGGATTCAGTTATGGAGCTGTGCCGCGCAGGTTCTCGCCTGTGAACGTCGACGTCCGCTATCGTCCTACCGAGCACTTGTTTTCCGACTTTCGCACGGACCTCGATACCCGCGGCGGCACCTTGCGCGCGATGTCGGCGACCTTTGGTCTTAATCGCGCGTTGATTCAGGCGTTCTCGACCTTCTATTACACGAGGGCGGTCGAGCTGGTTCCCAGCCTGCGACAGTTCGCCGATGCCGCGGGCAGAGAACCGGGCACTCTGCGCGGATCGCAATGGAGCCCGTCGATTTTTCTCGGCAATCGTGAAAAGGGACTGTTTGGTGGGTTGTCGCTCTTCTTCGATTTTCAGAAGCATTCATTCGCCGGCAGCAATCGGTCCCTCATTAGTTCAACCGCGACTATCGGCTATACCTGGAAGTGTTGCTCCGTTACGGCGCAGCAGTCTACCTTCAATGTGGGTCTGCGAAACGAAAACCGTTTTGTCTTCGCTTTCCGTCTGAACGGCATCGGCACCTTTGGGACAGAGAAGATTGGGCAGCGCTTCCCATAGATCTCGCAAACTCACAAACGCGAAATTGGAAGAAATGAAAAAGCCCGGTCGCCGCCTACAATTCGCATGCTTATAGGAATTGACGGTATTCCTCTCAAGGATATCAAGACCGGGGTCGGGCATTACACGTTTGAACTGGCCAGGAGTTTGGCCCTCGCCTCGCCGACAGATCAGTTGGAAATCGTTTCTCCCTTTTCTTTTTTCCCGGGGGACCACAGCGAGGATCCATTGGATGGTTGGCCGCCGAATCTGCGACTGACCCAGGTTCAAGTGAACGCGTGGGCGCGAAACTGGTGGACGATAGGCCTCCCTCGTTATATCAAGCGGAGGTCACTTGATCTCTTCCACGGTACAAATTTTGACATTCCACTGTGGAAGCGCTGTCCTGCAATTCTCACTATCCACGATCTATCTGATTTTCTTTATCCCGAAACGCATGAAGCCAGAGGCGTGTGGCGCGCGCGCCGTCGTCTGCCTTTTATGGCCCGCACCGCCACCCAAATCGTTACACATTCCGAAAGCGTACGGCGCGAGGTGATAGAGCACTTGCAGGTTTCGCGCGAAAAGGTCATCGCCATTCCGGCGGCGGCGCGATCCGTTTTCAGACCTTTGCCACCAGACCAAACAATCGAGACCAGAAAACGTCTCGGCGTGGAGGATGAGTTCCTGCTCTTCGTAGGGACCATTGAGCCGCGGAAGAACCTTATCGTCCTGTTGAATGCTTATCGCGAACTACTACGCGCGACCGAGCTGCACCCGCAACTAGTCATCGCCGGGAAAAAGGGGTGGCTGACCGATAGTCTCTTCAGTAGCCTGCGCGAGTTGGGGATTGAGGAGCGGGTTCTATTTACAGGTTATCTTTCGGACAACGATCTCTGCGCTCTCTATTCGTCGTGCCGCGTCTTCATCTATCCTTCCAAGTACGAAGGCTTTGGCCTGCCGCCGCTGGAGGCGATGGCCTGCGGGGCGCCTGTAATTGCCAGCTCCATTCCCAGCATCAGGGAGGTCACAGGAGAAAGCGCGCGCCTGGTCGCTCCCGCCGGCAGCGATGACTTAGCGCACGCCATTGTCACGCTCCTTAGGGACGAAAACGAGCGTCAGCGGCTCTCGGTGGCCGGGCTTAAACGGGCCCAGCAATTCTCCTGGAATCATACGGCGCAGTTGATGCTGGGCGTTTATCATCAAGCTTGGGAAAAGTATCACCGCGATAGAGGCTAAAAAGATCTGGTTTCTTCCGGCATTTGAGTGCATCCTCGGCGTGCAATCCATCATCCAAGCCGGCGCCTGTGATTTCGAGAAATTCCGCGGTAGGACATTGACAAAATTAGCATCGGAACGGTATGTTTACCTCAAGCGTGGGAACGCTGTGACCGTCCCGAGACCTTACCGGAACCAGGCTAATTAACAAGATACGGAGTTGCATATGATGAAGAAGCTCGTGGCCACTATTTTTATGATCGGCCTCATTGCTGTGGGCGCTCTGGGCCAGGCACCTACTCTTAAGATTGTCACCGAAACGCCCGGACTACCCTCGGACCTTTTTTACGGTAGCGTTAAGGTAAAGCCGGTGCGACTTCGTCCCGGAACTAACACCGCCATTACGATCGCCGACTACGATTTCTTTATTCAACAGCAGTACATAGATTTTTTGAGGCGCTTCCCGGAACCAGCCGGACTTAAATTTTACGTGGATATCCTGAATGGATGTGTACCGAGCGACGTCGAATGCATTAAGTACACCCGCGGTGCGCTGTCTGCGAACTTCTTCCGCTCGCCCGAGTTTCAGGCAAAAGGCTCGCTCGTGATGTATTTGTACATGATTTCTATTGGACAACGACCCGTCAGTGTAGCCGAATTGAGCGACGGCTCGAAGGTTGAGCGTCCACACTATGCAGAATTTATGACAGACGTGGCGAGCATCACGGATCCTGCCGATCGAAACGGTCCTGACCCCACAAAGAAAGCAGCCTACCTGGCTGCGTGGGTGCAACGTCCTGAGTTTGTCGCGCTCTACCCCGTTAGTTTGACCAATGTGCAACTAGGCGCGGCCCTGGCGACTAAGGCGGGCGTGACACTATCTTCCTCAACTCAAAGCGCGGTTGCGGCCGCCCCGTCACGCGCTGAGGTCGTGCGCATCGTTGCTGAGAGCGCGGAAGTGAACGCTAAATTCTACAAGCCGGCGTTTGTTACCATGGAATATTTTGGCTATCTGCGCCGCGATCCTGAAGACTGTCACAATTCCGCAAATTGGTTCGGCACCTCCGACGGCAGCGGATGTGGTTACATTTTTCATAACAACCGCTTCCAACTCGTTGCCAATCCCGACTTCTTAGAGAACACAATTGTTCGTGGTTTCATCGAATCGCCGGAATATGTGGGCAGGTTCTAACGCAGCAATAACATCCGCGAGTTCCCGTCGGGTGTCATAGTAGGAAGATCCTAAACGAGGCTGGTCATCTGGAATGGCCAGCCTCAATATTTTTGTAACACGGATCTGAATCGCAGGTGGCATGGAGTTGAACAGATGCCGTCGGCTGGACTGTTACAAAATACCAGGCGGCTTACGGCCATGTGGTGGGACAAAATGCAAAACTCTATCAAGGCGATAGTTCTGTTTTCGATCCCCCTGGCATTAATAAGTTGGGCCACACAAAGCCCCACGATTTCGACAGCGGCGTCACAGAAGTTATGTGCCCAGGCTTCAAGTCACCCGCTGAGCCAATCGGTCAAACCTTCCAACCTTAGAACCGAATATTTATCCAGCAATGAATCTCTCAATCGTCTACAGGATTTCTTCCGCCTTACTTTAAGAAGTACTGAAAAGCATTTTCAGGGCCAGCAGGGACTGGTGAAGGGATTCGGTGCGGGCAGCGCGTATCCGCAGATCTGGATACGCGACAGCGCCACTGTGATTCCTCTTTCCCGTTATTACTACTCGACGGACCACCTGACTACCTGGCTTGAGGAACACCTTTCCTTTCAAAGAGAGGATGGCAGTTTGTACGACTGGATTGCTGCCGGGGGTGATTCGAACTTTCTTCAGGGAGCACCCCGTGCGAAAGAAGTTTATCGAGCAGGGAACACAGCCGGCAGTGGGAAAATCATAATCTCAGCGGATAAGAACACTACTGAGGCAGATCAGGAAACCAGCGCCATTGACGCTGCCTATCAGATTCTTCAGATTACCGGTGATCTTAAATGGTTACGCAAACGCATCAAGGGAGATCAGATTATAGATCGCCTGGATCGCTCTCTCGAATATCTACTCAAATCCAGGTTCGACTCACATCACGGATTGTTGAGCAACGCTTTCACGGCGGACTGGGGTGACGTTAGCCCTCTCTATGACGACCAACGCGCGATCTATCTGGATGATAAGACGCCGTTGGTCGTTGGGCTCTATACCAACGTTCTCTTTAATCGCGCTGCTGGGCAACTGCAGGAGATTTATCGATCACTGGGGCAAACCAGAAGAACAGCTTACTGGCAAAAACAGGCGGCCATGATTAAGAAGAATATAAACCAGTATCTGTGGCAGGAAGATAAAGGATTCTACCGCGCCCATTTATTGTTGACACCTTCGCTCGCCAAGGGTCCGGAAGATGATTCGAATATCTTCGCCATGGGTGGAAACGGCCTCGCGGTACTTTACTCAGTGGCAGATGACGCTCAATCAGCCAGGATCTTCGAGGTTGCAGCACGACGCCAGCGCGAGTTTGGATTGTCTACTGTGGCCGGAGTTCTATTGCCGCCATACCCCCAGGGGTTCTTCAAACATCCAGCCGTACGCGAAGAGTATTACTATCAGAACGGCGGTCAGTGGGATTGGTTTGCCGCTCGGTTTTTATTGGCCGAATTCGAGAGAGGATATTCAGCACGCGCTTACGAGCAACTGGTCGAAATTGGCAATAAGGCGGTTACGAACAAGGGGCTCTATGAATGGCACACCAGAGACGGCAAGGGAATGGGAAGCTCCAATTATGCCGGCAGCGCGGGATCTCTGGCCGGAGCTATTTTTCAGGGACTGTATGGTGTCTATTTGAAGGACAAAACTCTGAATTTGAAAATCCGCCTAAGAGATCAATCTGGACAACTAAGGTTGTACGAACCAGCCACGGAACAATACGTTAGTTACAAATATCGTTATCTGGAAGAGTCGAAGAGATTAAAGTTAACTTATGAAAGCAACTCTCGCGGAGTTGGGAAAATTTGCCTCCTCCTGCCAAAGAATCTGCAACCTGGAGAGTTAGTCGTAGATGGAGAGCGGAAGACCATCAAGACAGAGAGAACGGGTGAAGATACGTATGGATGCTTCTCTACTACCTGGAAGGCACATCAGTTGGAGTTAAAAATCGCCGATTCGCCGTGAGGACGTAGCCAGGTATGTATCTCGTCCGTTCGCGAACGAAACCAATTCCTCTTTTAGGCAAGGCCGCCTTACGAATACGTTTACAGGTCTCGACTTTAACTTTGTCCAGGAAAGACGTCATGCACTCATTGTCTCAGGTGTTAATTCAGTTTCGCGGATCCGAACCCGTCGCGTCGTCGCGGTTGCGTTGAGATTAGCGACCCCTTCCATACTGACCACGCTCATCACCTGAAAGTACAGCGCCCCATCGAGCCAGTCGAAGCTAATGCCATCAGAGCTATGCAGAGCAACGCTGGCCGAATAGCTGTCCGGCGCCAACCAGCAATTGAACGCAAAAGTTACTTCCACCACCTCTCCCCGTCGCACCTGGCCGAGATTGATTTGCTGTAAGTCTGTGTTGGTCCCATAGAGATGGATGCCGTGACGATTCCGCAGGAGAAATCCAAAGACGGGCGCAGCAATCTCAGTATGGAAGACCGCGCGCACACGCAACAGCACCGCTTCGCCGGATTCCACGAACTCTATGGGCCGGTGCGCGGCGTTGAGCAGATCCACCCTGATGACCTCAGCGCTGCGATCGCCGTGACGGTAAGCGTAAACGGGCCCAGGGGCGCCGGCATCCTCCGCGGATATGCTGGTAACTTCTTCAGCCGCCGGTTGCTCTGATTCGTAGGCATCCTCGCGCGCCATGATTAATTTCTGATAACGGTTCAGCACATCGGTCGGCTTGCCGATCACTTCCATGCGTCCGGCGTTTAGCAGGACTGCGCGAGAGCACAGGGCCCGGATGGCGCTTGGATCATGTGACACAAACAGAATGGTCATCCCGCTTTCCTGCATTTCCCTGATCCGGCGCATACAGCGATGTTGGAAGACGGCGTCGCCCACGGCCAGCGCTTCATCCACGATCAGGATTTGCGGCATGGCGCTGATCGCCGTGGCAAAAGCGAGACGAACGTACATGCCGCTCGAGTAAGTCTTAACGGGCTGGTAAATGAAATCGCCGATCTCCGCGAAGCGTTCGATCTCGGGCAGCATCGCCTCAGTTTCAGCCCGCGAAAAACCCATCAGCGACGCGTTCATGAAGACATTTTCCAGGCCAGTAAACTCGGGATTGAATCCGGCGCCGAGTTCCAGTAGAGCGGCGATGCGGCCGGTGTGGCAGACGCTACCGTGAGTCGGCTCGAGGGTGCCGGCGACTATCTGCAGCAGTGTCGACTTGCCAGAGCCATTGGCGCCAATGATGCCGAAGGTTGTGCCCTGCTCGACCTCAAAGCTGATCTCGCGCAGCGCCCAGAATTCGCGATGCGTCTTCCAGCGGCCGCGCGAAACCATTTCCTTCAAGCGATCGGCGGGTTGGTGGTAGATGCGGTACTGTTTGGATATGCCTTCAACGCTGATTGCGACGGCCATGCTGCCTATAATAGGGAAGGGCGTGTGCGAAAGTCGAACCCTGGGTCTTGTCTCAATTTGGGGGAACAGGCGCTCGGGGAACCTGTTCAGAGTTGGGGCCCAACGCGTTAGAGATGTCCTAATGTCCCGGCCTTTGGAGTACCAACTTCAGTTGGGCCTTTTCTTGCCCATAAAAGCCCGACTGAGGTCGGTACTCTAAACACAGCTTATCAAATTGGCGATGCCGCCAATGGGTTTACAAGCCATCGCCCCGCGTGGTAAAAACGATATGCGGTGGTCGCCCGACCCAGCTCGTTCCCGCAGGTTATTACCATCAAAAAAATGCCGTTTCCATTTACATCTTCGACGGGAAATCTGGCATCAGATAGCAGTCAGATAGTTTGTTTTTGCCTCTATACCTCGACCAAACCATTAGGCATTCGTGTCATTTGTTACCAGTAGGAGAACATAGATGTTGCAGGTTCCCTTCTTCTATTTTCGCGCGCGGTTAGTCTCCCATCCGCGGGTCTCCCAATCCTTGCGCGGTCTGCTGTCGATTGGGATCGCAGCGCTGCTGTTAATCGCGCCCTTCGGTTTTGCTCCGTTTCGGTTCACGGCCAGCGCGCAAAAGATCTCCAGCCCAAAGGTGTCCGCGCGCAAACATTTCGTTCTTTATCAAAATCCAGCCGGTGAGGTCGCTTGCCGCGCAGCGACGCCGGCCGAGGCCAGTGAGTTAGACAAAGGCGATACATCGCCTAAGGGATTGCAGCAGATTAATCACCTCCAGTCGGATCGTTACGCGCATCGGACTACAAAGGCCAATGGCGCCGCGCTGTCTGCCACAAATCTCACGATTATTCTTCGCGCCTCTGCGCAACTGGACGGCAATACGGCCGCCAAGAACGCTTTTATCAGGGCCGCACAGAATTGGGAAACCATAATTTTTTCGCCGATTACTATTTATATCGATGTTGATTTTGGACCGAACAACTCCTTTAATAATAATCAGCCCTTTCCCGCCGGTGTGCTGGGCTCTACCAGCACAATCGACAGTTTTTATCCGTATTCATTGGTTCGCGCGAACCTGGTCGCCGAAGCCAACGGTGAGGGCAATGTAACCAAACAGGCGATATTTAACGCCCTTCCTTCAACGAGCGTACCGACCGATCTAGGTAACGCGGGTACGATTGATGTGAATAGCTCAATTGCGCACGCCATAGGTCTTTCGCCTGCAGTGGCACAGTCGAGCGACTTGGCTCCTCAGATTGCCTTCAACTCGAACTTCACCTACGATTTTGATCCGACTGATAATGGTGGCGCCATAACTGGAACAGATTTTGATGCCGTCGCCACGCATGAGATAGGTCATGCTCTGGGATTTGATTCAGACGCAGGTTTTAGTACGACTACGGCCACCCCCTCAGTCTGGGACCTCTATCGTTTTCGCACCGGCACGACGACGGGAGCTTTTCCGACGGCCCAGCGGATCATGACGATTGGTGGTTCGCCCGATCCTCTGCAGTTTGATTTCATTCCCGGCAATTCTGAATTAGGTCTTGCGAACGGCGGCCCGAGCGGTGTCTCAACTAACGGCGCTGATGGCTGGCAGTCGAGCCACTGGAAACACGTTTCGGGATGCACTACTCCTATCGGAATCATGGATCCGGCTATTCCATCTAATTGCCGGAGAACGATCACCCTCAGTGATCAACTTACGCTCACTTCGTTTGGATACAACCTGACCAACAGCAATCCACCGCCGGGACCCCCGCCACCGCCGGCCAATGATAACTTCGCCAATGCACAAGTAATTAGCGGATGCTCAGGCAGTGTGACCGGCACGAACATTGGCTCGACGAAAGAAACAGGCGAGTCAAACAATCCGGACAGCCCGACCAGTAAGACGTCGGTTTGGTATCAATGGCAAGCGCCGAGCACGGGGAGCGTTACCATAGACACTATTGGCAGCGATTTTGATACGGCCTTAGCCGTCTACACGGGAAACACCCTGGGCGGGCTGACTCTCGTCGCGAACAATGACGACAGGTCGCAAACTCCCCACGAAATTACCAGCCTGGTCACCTTTACCGCCACGCAGGGCACTATTTATCGAATTGCGGTAAGCGGATTCGACAACAATAGTTCAGGTGGGGACATCGGCGATATCCAGCTAAACTGGACGGAAGCCAATTGCAGCGTTACACAGCCACCACCGACGATCATGACCGAAGAGGGAGCGACGACCAAAGCCGCGGCGTTCGATTCGGTGACGTTCCTTCGTGGTCCATTTACCGTTAGTGAGTCCATTAACTTCAGTTCGGACCAACATACGCGCGTAATCTTATTTACTTCCCCCTTGGGATTAACCATACCTGATCCAGCCCAACTCACAGTGCAGGCTGGAACGACCTCACTAACTGTCGAAAGTGTCGGGACGGTGACGGGAGTGGCCGGACTGACCGCTTCCTACATCGTGGTAAGATTGCCGACCGGATTGGCGACCGGGAACCTGCCGTTGACCGTTACCTTACACGGCGTGGCGAGCAGCAATAATCCGACGCTCGGCATACAGTAGCGGCGTAGGCTGCGAAGTTATTTCATTGAAGATGAAACGTCCGAACTTTTTGATAATTGCGGTAGTCTGTCTGCTCGTCTTTTTCCTGCTCGGAGGTTTCGGCTCGCGGGCCAGTAACAGCAAACGCGGAAACCGCGCGGCCGTTTCACCATCCCCCGTCCCCCCATCCAGTATTGATCCAAACAATGAACTCGAAGCGAGCACCCAGGCCAGCACAACGAGCCCGGCAGCCCAATCTGACAACGGTGAAGACGAAGACTCAGACCCCGATCTGGGAAAGTTTCACGGCACCATCGACCGTGACAAGTATCTGCGCATGCGCGACGAGTTTATCGCCTTGAAGCGAGGCATCGAGCCGGGCCGGCCATTTGATCCGGGAGCACGCGGCCGCGCCATCGAGCAAATGCAAGGCCAGGAAGAGCAACTTAGCGGAAAGAATTCATTCTTTGGCAGCATCGCCAACTTTATCGGAATCGAACTCAATGCCGGTCCCACCTGGACGCCGCTGGGTCCGGCGCCGCTGCCGAATGGACAGGTCACAGGCGGAGGTGCGGTGTCAGTAAGCGGCCGTGTTTCCGCAATCGCTGTTAATCCCACCAACCAGAATATTGTCTATCTTGGCACGGCGCAGGGGGGTCTTTGGCGGTCAACAGATGGCGGCGCGAATTGGGTACCTTTGATGGACACGGCGCAGACATTGGCCATCGGTGCCGTTACTGTTGACCCACTCAATCCTTCGATTATTTTTGTCGGCACGGGTGAGGGCAATCGCTCGGGGGACAGCTTTTTTGGCGTTGGCTTATATCGAATCGATAATGCAGACGGCGCGTCTCCAGTGGTCAACGGCCCGTTCGAGACGAGAGTAGCCGGTACAGGTACCAGCGCCAGCACCGGGCACGCCTTCAATGGGACTTCAATTACTAAAATCGTTGTGGACCCGGCAAACGATAATCGAATCTTTGTGGGGAATGTCTTCGGCTTTGCCGGTCTCAGCTCGAACCAGCTGCCGAATCCGCCATCAGCCTTCTACGGTCTCTATTTCTCTTCGAACGCGCTGGCTGCTACGCCGACTTTCTCGCGCGTAAACAATTTACCCGGAGGCGGTGCTGCCGCTGCTACCGATTTAGTCTTAGAGCCGGGCAGTTCCGACAACCTGATCGTTGGAGTTGCTGATTTTGGCGGAAATAGTTTCGGTGGCATTTATCGTTCAATCAATGCTTCGGTGGCCTCGTCGACAACCTCGCCAGATTTCACAAGGGTCGTGGACGACTCCGTAGACACGGCGCGCCCCACCATAAAGCTGGCCATCAACAAAGTCGGGGCGATGGTAAGCGTCATTGCTGCGAGCGGCGAAATAGATGACTTAGCTGGCTCGGGTTGCGCTCTGAAGAGAGGATTGCTCCGAAAGTCATCGGATGGCGGAGCAACCTGGTCAAAGCTTACTGCTGCAGACGGCTTTTGCCACTCGAGTGGTGGATCCCAATGCAATTACGATATCGGCTTGGCCATGGATCCGAACGACGCCAACAAGGTCTTTCTGGGCGGAGCATCTGACTCAGGCTGCAGCCACATTTTGACCAAGTCAACGGACGGAGGCACATCGTTCACTCCGAGCAGCACGGGCTTGCACGCTGACGTTCACGCGATCACTATCGCTCCGAACACAAGTTCAACACTCTATCATGGCAACGATGGCGGCGTTTGGCGGTCGACCAACTCCGGTGCGACTTGGACGAGTTTGAACAACACGTTGAATACGCTCCAGTTTGAAAGCGTTGCGGTCCATCCGTTCGATCGGAACCTAATGATCGGCGGGACCCAGGATAACGGAACTGAGTACCAGCAAGGCTTCAGCGGGAACTGGAGGGGTGCGGAAGGCGGGGACGCCGGATACTCGCTGATCGATCAAAGCGCGGCGGATACTACAAACGTGACCATGTATCATACGTTCTACAATATAAGTGGAACGGGCGGCCAGATCGGCTTTGACCGCGCCGTCAACACAACTTGCCTGCCCAATAAGAATTTCTGGCCTGCCCGCGGAATCGGATTCCTCGCTTCTCCCGATGCGGAGCAGCCGAGTCTCTCCTGTGACGGAACAGCCAACTACCTTCACAATGGACTTAGTCTTAGCGATAACGTTTTGTTCTATGCGCCCATGGCGTTGGGGCCGGGAACGCCGAACACGCTCTATTTTGGAACTGACAAGCTTTATCGATCGACAGATCGCGGGGATACAATGACGGTGTTCAGTCAATCTCCGATAGTAGCGACCCCGTGCGATGCTACCAGCCTGCCGTGTCCGATAAGTACTATTGCGATTGGAAGTGACGATAACTATCGCGTTGTCGGTATGCGAAATGGGCAGGTGTGGGCGACCTCAACAGGCTCTTCGACACTTGTACAAATTACCGGTGCCTCGTTTCCTTCAAACCCGACTAATCCCGGCAACAACGCACCAGTGAATAAGTTCGTCGGCCGAGCCGTAATCGATCCGAATAATAAAGACGTAGCTTACATAGCCTTCTCGTTCTATGCTCCGGCGGGACAGGGCATTTGGAAGATAACAAATCTCGGCGCGGCCGCAGGCGCGTCGCCGGTAGCAGCAAACTGGATCGCCGCAGGCAATGGCATCCCCAGCATTCCCATTAATGCTCTGGCCATCGACCCGGCGAATTCAAACATTTACGCCGGCACTGATATCGGGGTCTATTTCTCAACTGATGGCGGAGCGAACTGGGCGCCGTACGGCAACAACCTCCCGCGCGTCGCGGTCTTTGATATGAAGCTGCAGAACGCGAATCGGATCCTGCGCGTGGCTACTCATGGCCGCGGCATTTGGGAAGCGTCGATTGGTGCGGCGGCTCCCACACCGACTCCTACGCCCACTCCGACTCCGACACCAACACCAACACCGACTGCGCCGCCCGTAGTGTTCCTCGAAGAGGGCACCGCCAACACGGTCCTGGCGCTTGATTCGGTGACGTTCGTCCGTGGACCATTTTCCGTTACGAATCTCCATAACTTTAGTGCGGACCAGCACACGCGCTTGATCTTGTTCACTTCCAACCTTGGTTTGACGCAGCCCGATGCTTCGGTGCTCTCTGTGAAGGCCGGTTCAACCTCTCTGACAGTCGAAAATGTCGGGACCGTGGCGGGAGTTGCGGGACTGGATGCTTCTTACATCGTAGTGATATTGCCTAACGGCTTACCGACCGGAAACTTGCCGGTAACTGTTACGTTCCACGGCGTGACCAGCAGCAACACACCCACAATCACCATTTCGCCTTAGCGGCGCGATCCCATCTTCATGCAAAGCCGTCGCCCGCTAAAAGCGGGCTTTGAATTTCTTGGGGGAGTGATCCCCGGGTTACGCTTGCTGCGCTCGCTCACCCGGGGCTAAATTCTTCCGCCTGCTTTGCAGGCTGGTAGAAGAGCTTCATCTGAAGTACCGCAGAGTTGGCGCAGAGAGTAATCACAGTTATGACATTACCCGGGAGGGTAGTGTCCTACTCTGAACACTCTCATCACAGAGGGACAGGCCCCCGGGGGACGCGGACGCTTAAGCCTGGCGCGAGTTTTAAGATAGAATTCACTAGCACAAAAATCTCTCTGGCGGACGCGTGTCCTTGAACACTCTCTGAAGTGTGGCGTCTTATAAATGGAAGCAGAAATGAGCGATTCTGAGATCAACGTTGACCGTTTGATGTACGAAATTCGCGAGGCTGTGGCCATGCAACAGCGGGGCGAAGGCTATGAGTCGCCGAATGGTTTCTCTGCTGCGGGCCAGTCGTGGATAGACCCACACGGCTCTTTACCCTCGGTGAGCCTGCAACCCGCCTCTCCTTTCCGGCCCAAAGACCAATATCACGTCGATGACCTGTTGAAGTTTCACGGCGAAGAGTTTTTGCGCAACGCTTATCGTGCACTGCTAAAGCGCGAGCCCGATACCGCCGGTTGGTCGGAATATTTTGGCAACCTCGAGAGTGGCCGTCTTAACAAGATCGATATTTTGGCCAGCCTGCACAACTCGCCCGAAGGTCAGCGCGCGCGAGTGAAGGTTGCGGGTTTGGCGTGGCCGGCTAATATCCGGCGCCTCGAACGCCTGCCGATTATCGGCTACTTGCTGGAAGCGGCGATTGCCGCCGCGCGTTTACCGCGTCTGCTGCGACATGTCCGGCAATCCGAATTTTATTTTCTGGCTCGTCAACAGGAGCTGGTCGAGCAGGAGAATCAAGTTCACAGACAATTGGCGGAGACCCTCGCGCAAGTCTCGGCTCAAACTCTGGCGGGAACCGAGAGAGCGGAAGACCAGAGACAGGCAATCGAGGCCCTGTCGCTCAAACAGCAGGGTATGGCTGAACAGCAGAACGAATTAAGAGCTGGTATCGAGACCGGCTTGTCTTCCGTGCGAGAGCATGTTGACCAATCCAAGACAGACCTTGCCCGAAGCATGGAGGAACAGGCGCGGCAACAGGAGCAGCGCTTCGTTCAGACAATGGCCGAGCTCTCTAATAGTCAGCGACAACAGGCCCGGCAAGTGGAAGAGCAGCGTACTCAACAACTCGAACTCACCGAGCAAATGAACCAGCGAATCAAGGACCTTCGTCGCCGGCAAAGAGAAACACAAACTGAGTTAGTAATGCAGGAGAGGCGTCTTGCCACTTTGCTCGAGGACGCGCATCAGGATTTGCCGGGCACTTCTCAGCCCCGCCGGGATTTGCCGGCGCACGAAGCCGCGCATTTGCTCGATGCTCTCTACGCTTCTTTTGAAGATCAATTTCGCGGGGCTCGCGAAGAGGTCAAGAATCGTTTGCAGGTCTACCTTCCCATCCTGAAAGACGCGAAGGTGACGGCAGATGCTTTGGACGTCGGCTGCGGAACATGAGGAAGTGCAGGCCCGAGGTGTTGACCATAACCGAGTCTTTGTTGAGCAATGCCGACAAATCGGTTTGGACGTGGTGGAAGAAGATGCGCTCACGTACCTTCGCAGTCTGCCCGGAAAAAGTCTCAACGTCGTCACCAGCTTTCATCTGGTAGAGCATTTGAGTTTTGAAGAATTGATCAGGCTTTTGGATGAGATGATTCGCACCTTGAGGTCCGGTGGCTTGCTGATTCTGGAAACACCCAACCCCGAGAACTTCATGGTCGGAAGTTATAGCTTTTATGCGGACCCAACCCATCGTAATCCGATTCCCAGTCCGACGCTCCAGTTCCTGCTCGAATCTCGTGGCCTGGATCGCGTCACAGTCATGAAACTGCGCCCCTGGGACGCTGCCAAAATCGAGGGCGACACCGATATCATCAAACGCTTTAACGAATACTTCTACGGTGCGCCTGACTATGGGATTGTGGGTTGGAAGGTTTGACTGAGGCTCGCCGGTTTTCCTTGTGATGTTCGACAAGAAAATAATCATCGTTACGCCCTGGTTTGAACGTTTCGCTGGAGGTGCCGAGCTGCTGGCCAGAGGAATGGCCCGCGAGTTCAATAAGCGCGGCCTGCCGGCAATGGTGTTCACGACCTGCTCTCTGTCGCCCTACGACAGTTGGTGGGAAGACCATTATCAACCAGGTGTCTACGATGTGGCGGGAATAGAAACCAGGAGATTTGCGACCGTGAAGGGCCGGGCCCGGTATGATGCGGTCATCGGTAAGCTGCGGCGCGGCAGTACTCTGACGGCCCGTGATGAGCAGGACTTTTTCAACTATGGCATCAATAGCAGTGATTTGGTTGAGGCCCTGGCTGAGTATGTGGATGGCAACTACGAAATCGTCGCGCTCCCTTACTTTCACGGGCTGACTAATTCGGTCGTCAACGGGTATCCGGGTAATATCTCACTGATTCCATGCTTCCATGACGAGGCGCAGTTTTACTGGGCCACAACCCAAACAATTCTGCGCAACGCGAAATGGATCTTCTTTAACTCACAGGCAGAAAAGCAGATGACAATTAGGCAGTATGGCCAAAGCGTGGGCCGGCGTATCGTAGAAGGTGTGGTCACCGGCGTCGGAGTCGAGCTGCCGGTATCCAACGATCAGGTGCCGGCCATTTCAGGGCCGCTCCCTGCGAGTTATTTTGTTTATGCCGGACGCAAGGAGGTCGGAAAGAATGTCCCGCTTCTTTGCCAGTGGTTCACGAACTACGTCGAAAGATTTCATTTGAATACAAAGCTCGTTTTCATCGGGGGTGGTGACCAGGCCCTGATCCCAGCGAGCGATCAATTCATTGATCTTGGTTTTGTCTCGGAAGCAATGAAGCATCACGTTGTCAGACATTCGCAAGGCGTCATCAACCTTTCCGAGAACGAGAGTTTCTCAATTGTGATCATGGAAGGCTGGCTGCTCGGCGCTCCGGCGGTAGTTTCGGCTGGCTGCGCCGTGACGAAAGATCACGTCAGAAAATGCAATGGCGGCCTGTACGTTTCAACCAGCGACGAATTTGCCCTGGCCCTAAAATATCTCGAGGAACACGCGGATGCCCGCAACCTTCTGGCCGCGAATGGAGAAAAATATGTGACGAGAGAGTTTTCTTTCGATGCGGTGCTCGCCAGGTACCTGCGACAGTTTCGCGGATTTGAACAGGTTTGTTTGGCGGCTGTGCCCGCCTAGTTTATCGCCCGCTGCCCACCTTGCGTGATATCTCCGCAATGAAAATATTAATCGACGGCCAGACGCTTCTTACTCCCGAGATCAACCGGGGAATCGGTATCTATTTCAAGAACTGTCTGGAGAATATTCTTGAGAACGACTTTACGAACGACTTCTACATCAATACGGCAAACAGAGAGCACCTGAAGGTCTTGTCACCGTGGGCACGACAGAAGCTATGCGTGATCGAGAACGAGGCTTATGATATTCGGGCGACTCATCAAAGCGGCAGAGAGTATGTCGCCGAGCGCTACTCGAATACTCTGCACAATGACCTCGAGACGCGAGCTATACACCTCTATTGGTCCCCCAATGCCTTGATGGACAATGTATTCCTTCCGGCGCGTCAGACAGGCACCTGCCAATTCGCAGTCACGATCTTTGATTTGATAGTTTTGGTAATGGCCAAAGAGTATGCGAAACACTTGTCGGCATCAGCCATGGCGTCTTATAAGAAGAAACTAAATCTGCTGGAGCGGGACTATGATCTGTTTCTCCACATTTCGCGTCATACCGAGAACGATTTCCGGAGAATGCTGCACGTCGAAGAGAAGCAGCATGCGGTTACCCTGCTCGCGGCCGACAGTTCATTCCGCCCTTTTCCGTTCCCCAGGGTGGCCGCGCTTTCGGATTACGTAATCTATACGGGACGACGATGCCTTGCTCGCGCTTTACCAGAAAGCCCGCTGTCTTTTTTTCCCGTCCCTTTATGAGGGTTTTGGCCTTCCGATACTGGAAGGCCTGGCGTGCGGTCTGCCGGTGGCATCGTCGAATACTTCGTCGCTGCCGGAAGTCGGCGGTGAACTGGTGACTTATTTTGATCCCTACAATATTGACGAAATGGCTGATAGTCTTTACCAGGCCATGCGGGCGCCTATGGATTATCAGTCACGGCTAAAAAGATATGAATACTCGAAGAGATTTTCCTGGCAAGAAACCGCCCGCGCGACGCTAAACGCTTTTGTTGATTGCGTGAGCGATGTGCAGCGGCAAAGAATGGCGAAGCGAGCCAACTGACTATGAGTAGCGAAGCAGTCAATTCAGAATTTGTAGATGTACGTAAGCTCATCAGGGAATTGAGCGTCGAGGAATTGTGCCAGACCGCTGAAGAATTCTTCGCGCGACTCGATAATTGGGATTATCTTCATGCTAAACCCTTCGCCGCCATCGACGAGACACCCGAGTTGCTCACATGTTTCGCGCACGTCGTGCAAGGCTTGAAGCTACTGCCTGAGATGACGATTCTAGACTTCGGCGCGGGATCATGTTGGACGTCCCGTTTTCTCAGCCAGTTGGGTCTGCAAGTGATTGCGTTTGACGTTGCACCCTCTGCTCTTAAGATCGGCCAGGAGCTTTATAAGCGCCATCCCCTCATAGGCAATCAACCTGGGCCGCGGTTCTTGCTATTCGATGGTCACAACTTTGACCTGCCGGATGATAGCGTCGATCGAATTAGCTGCTGGGACGCCTTTCATCATGTGCCCAACCCGGCGCAGGTGATAAGAGAGATGGGACGGGTCATCAAAGAAGGGGGCATCGCCGGTTTCTCAGAACCCGGCCCCGACCACTCAAAAGCTGCCCAGTCACAGTATGAGATGAGGACCAACCGAATTATTGAAAATGATATTAACGTCAGGGAAATTTGGGATGAGGCGCAAAGAGCGGGCTTTACCAAAATCAGGTTGGCACTTTTTAACCCAACCTCATTTCTTCTTTCCCTGGAAGATTTTGAAGCCTACTTAGACGGACAAGATGCAGGTGAGCGCTACCTTGCCGAGACGCGCGATCAAATGAAGCATCGACGCGTTTTCTTTCTGTTCAAAGGTGAATCCTCTGCTCCTGCCGACAGCCGGCAACGCGTGGGGTTAAAGGCCCAGCTAAACGTCGAATTGGAATCAGATCGCATCGCTGGCGGACAGCCTCTTCGTCTCAAAGCCGTTGTCAAGAACACTGGCAGCACCGTTTGGCTCCCCACTACGGCGCGCGTAGGCGCCATCCACTTTGGCATTCACCTATTCGATCAGAAAGGCATACTGCTCGACTTGGATTATTTCCGCCATAATCTAACGCCGGGTCAAGGCCGTGAGATCCTACCCGGTGAAACAGTCGCAATTGCCACTGAAGTTCCAATGCCCGCGACAGGCGAATATATACTGCAATGCGATCTGGTCAGCGAAGCAGTTTGCTGGTTTGAGCATAATGGATCGGAGACAGTAAGGCTTAAGGTTGAAGTTATTTGAGGCAGCTCATGGGCGGCTTTTGACACTTAACATAGAAGCAATAACTTAGGTCAGCGTCATCACTTAGTGCGGGCATTCTGAACACTTCAGTTTCATCGAACACACCCGTCTTCGCACTTTCCGGCATCGGACAAATGCCTCCTGTTTCAATCACTTCAAAGCCGCCTGTTTTAAGCATCGTTATTAAGTCGCTCGGGACATATTCAATCTTGTGTTCAGGGTGAATGAATTGGTTCGGCGAATGAATCCGAGTTAATTTGCTGTTCGGCGTGTCAAGGCAAAAATATCCGCCGGGCTTAAGCACGCGCCTCGCCTCCGCAATTACACGGACAGCCTCAGGTTTGGTCACGTGTTCGATGCTTTCGCCAGAGAAGACCAGGTCAGCTATTTCATCCTCAATTGCCGACAAATCCACCATCGGGGATTGAATGTATTCTATGGTTCCGTAGTCACGAATCAGGTTTTTCTCTTCAAAATCCCGCGGGATTATCATGCGAGTATCAAAGGGAAGGTCAACTATAATCAACCTCTTAGCTCGATACCTATAGCCGTTCGTATACAGAGCACCTTCAATTACAGTAGGACATGCTCCCCCTAAATCGACGATACATTCGGCTGCAGGTAAAGTCTTAATAAACTCCTTCCGCGCCTCGTGTAGACGATCAGGGAACTTTGGCTCAAAGCGGGAATGATATTCTGGTGATTCGAAAAGAAACTGAATGAACTGCTGCCGATTGAATAGTTGGCCATCCAGACGCTCTAAGTAATACTGAATTCCGCTTTCGTCTGGGGGGCGATTCAAGATTAATAGAAAAGCCATTGCTATGAAGTCGCGATGGTTGACGGAATCGAGCGGATTACCTTCAGCAAATTCAAGCGCATCTTGGACGAGGCGGCTCATCAGACTTGGAAAATCGCTGCTGGAGTTTCTCTCTTCCATTAGCTTGCGAGAATGTATTTGAGTAGTTTCGCTAAACCTTATACCCTATTTCTGGTACGGCTGCTATTGGAACAAGCCCTACATAAGCGCAAAGCAGCAAGAGGTTAAAGATTACTTTAATAGTTTACGCTGATTTACAAAAGGCACATCTTGTAACGTGCGAGCCGCGTAACATCGGGTTCTATCTGCTGGTGCGAAGATAGTTGGCCCGAACCACAAAAATCCGAAGGTCAGAGGCTACTGGCATGAATTGGCAGCGCAAACTTCATCAGCATAGAAGAGATCTCCTGATCGGCTTGCTTATTTTTGTAGTCGGCTTTGGGGTGTTTCTTTGTTCTCCCGTGCGTCCGATTTCGGATTCAATTTACACTTTCGTGGTCAGTGAAAGTCTTCTGAAACACGGCAGCTTTGCGATAGACCAAATCGGCATCCCTCGGCTCGAGCCCAGATTCAACGGCAGCTACGTGGAAAACGGCCGAATAAATGAACTCGAATGGGTGGGGAATCGGCTCTATTATTTTCTTCCACCCGGCACTTCCGTTCTCTCCCTTCCTTATGTAGCGTTAATGGATT
>WNFR01003536.1_pt1 | contig 22374 bp, 22 predicted proteins | sample 5400221 | NCBI WGS metagenome assembly WNFR01 (sample SAMN13153357, study PRJNA577476) | soil metagenome | isolation source: 40 cm soil under Madrone tree | place: USA:California | collected 2016-06-14 | reverse complement strand
ACGTTTTCCGAGACGAGTTGGCCATCCAGGTCCGGTCGCCGGACTTCATGGATGTTAATGTAGGCTTCCCGGTTAGTCAGTTTGGTTATCTCTTCTTTGAGCTTTTCGATTTCAGCGCCTTTTTTGCCAATGACGATTCCCGGGCGAGCGGTATAAATATTGATCTTCGCTTTGTTGGCCGCCCTTTCGATTTCAATCCTCGAGATGCCGGCATGGTATAGCCGGCTCTTCAAAAATTTTTTTACCTTAAAATCTTCATGGAGTAGCTTCGGATAGTCATTGCGTGCAAACCATTTAGAGTCCCAGGATTCGATCACTCCGAGGCGAAAAAGTCTTGGATGCGTTTTCTGACCCATCAGCTCTTAACTCCTCTCACCGACCTCGTCCAGCACGATGGTGATATGACTCAAGCGTTTGCGGATGCGTGTGGCTCTGCCTTGCGCTCGCGGCGTGAATCGCTTCCACATGCCCGCTTCATCCACTTTGACTCGCTTCACATAGAGCCGATCCACATCAACACTCTGGGTGTTCTCCGCATTAGCCACTGCCGCGTGCAAGGTCTTGGCGACTATCCCCGCGGAGCGCTTGGGAACAAACTTGAGAATATTCAGCGCTTCCTCGACCCCTTTGCCGCGTATCTCGTCCACGACCAGCCGCATTTTCCGCGGCGAAAGCCGGACAAATTTTGTGATTGCTTGAGCTTCCATAGATCCGATGAACTTTGCTACTTTAACGTCGTCCCTGCTCGCGCTACAACCATTCAACTTTTAGGAGCCGGAGCCGCAGCCGGTCTTTGAACAGCGGCCGCAGCGCCAGCCGCCGGAGCACTCGCTCCCACCGTCTCTTTGGCCTCTCCTTTACGATCTCCGGAGTGTATGAAAAAGGTCCGCGTTGGAGAGAACTCTCCGAGCTTATGCCCTACCATGTTTTCTGTAACGAAGACCGGAATAAATTTTCTCCCGTTGTGAACGCCGAGCGTATGACCGATCATTTCCGGCGTCACTGTCGAACGGCGGGACCACGTCTGAATTACTCGTTTCTGCCGGGACTCGTTCATCGCCGCAATCTTCTTCAATAGATGCGCGTCGACGAAGGGTCCTTTCTTGACCGAACGTGCCATCGTTACTTAGCCTTTCTACCTTTCACGATATACTTGTCAGAGGAATGATTTTTTCTGGTTTTGTATCCCTTGGTGGGTTTGCCCCATGGAGTCATAGGATGATTTCCCTTTGACCGCCCTTCGCCGCCGCCGTGGGGATGATCCACCGGGTTCTTGGCGATGCCGCGACTTCCCGGCCTCCAGCCGAGCCAACGCATTCGTCCCGCTTTTCCCCAAGAAATATTTTCCTGATCCGCGTTGCCTACTTGTCCGACGGTAGCTCGACACTCGGATAAGACATAGCGAAGCTCGCCAGAAGGCATTTTTAGTAGAGCATAGGAACCTTCCTTGGCCATCAGCTGAGCACCGGAACCAGCGCTGCGCACCAATTGCCCCCCTTTGCCGATCTTCAGCTCGATGTTATGTACTACGGTTCCAACGGGAATAAATTTCAGAGGCAAACAGTTGCCGGGTTGGATATTTTTCTTGTCGCGCTTGAAATCGATTAAGCGATAGAGGCGCTTATGTCCGCCACCACGGTGATCTGCGGTAATACGTCCGTTGTTGTTGCGCCCGCCGCTATGTTTAAGCGCTTGGCTCAAGCCTTTCTCAGGCCTTTTTTTAGTGATCTCGTCAAAGACAAGGCCGGTGCGAAAGCGCATGCCCGCGGATGTGGGATGATAGTTCTTAATCGCCATCGTTTATTTCTCTAGACTCCACCAAAAAAGTCAATCTTATCGCCTTCCCTAAGCGTCACATAGGCCTTTTTCCATTCTGGCCTACGTCCAATATTCTTGCCGACTCGCCGAATCTTGCCCAGATAACGTGCCATGCGGACCTTAATGACTTTCACTTTGAAAAGCGTTTCAACGGCTTTCTTGACCTCTATCTTGTTAGCGTCGGGCCGGACTTTGAATAAGACCTGTTGGGTACTCTCGGCGAGCAAGGATCCCTTTTCCGAAATCAACGGCGCGCGAATGATTTCTTGCGGCCCTCTCATGCAGCCAACCTCTCTTCCAGCAATTTCAGAGCCCCCTCCGTCAAGACGAGGTGTTCGTAACGAACCAGATCGTAGACATTCAACCCTTCCACACGGAGCACTTTAACTGCCGGAATGTTGCGAGATGAGCGCTCGATCTTTTCATCCGGCTGGGAAATCACAATCAAAGCACTGGTGACCTTGAGCTCCGCTAAGGCCTTGACCATGAGCTTGGTTTTGGGTTCTTCAAGATCGAGTTTATCGACGACGATAATTTTGCCGTCACGATTCTTTAAGCTGAGCGCGGAAAGCAGAGCTTCTTTGCGCGCTTTGCGGGGCATGCGGAATGAATAGTCCCGAGGTTGGGGCCCAAAAATCGTTCCGCCTCCAACCCAGAGCGGCGATCGTATGCTACCGGCGCGCGCTCTGCCGGTACCTTTTTGGCGCCAGGGTTTTTTTCCACCCCCGCGCACCCACCCCTTCGACTTGGTCGCCGCGGTACCCGCACGTCGATTAGCGAGTTGCATCAGGACAGTTTGATGCAGAAGATGAAGCCGCGTCTTTGCGCCAAATATTTCTTCTTTGAGCTTCGGCTCAATAACGTGGACTTCCATGGATTACCCCTTCACCGCCCGCCGCACAACAACAATTCCCTGTTTGGCCCCCGGAATCGCCCCCTTTATCAACATCAGGTTATCCTCAACCCGGATGTCAATCACCTCAAGGTTCTGCACCGAAATCTGTTCATCGCCCCAGTGACCAGCCATTTTTTTTCCTTTGCGGACTCGACCGGGAAACGAACGGTTACCGATGGAGCCGCCGTGGCGAAAATATTCGTGGGTACCGTGAGATCCCGGGAATCCAGCGAACGACCATCGTTTGATTACGCCCGTGAATCCGTGCCCCTTCGATGTTCCGGACACATCGATGCGATCGCCGGCCTTAAACAAGTCTGCCGCTTTGATTTCTTGTCCGACTTGATATTGCGACACGTCTTCCAGGCGAAATTCCTTTAAGACTTCGAAAGCGCCCTTCCCCGCCTTGGCCATATGGCCTTGCTCCGGTTTGTTGACCCGCTGATTTTTCTTGTTGCCGAAGCCCATTTGCAGCGCGTTGTAACCGTCTTTGGCGCTTTCTTTCTTTTGTACTACAACACAGGGACCCGTTTGGATCACCGTAACCGGGATCACGTTTCCGTCGGCGTTATAAAATTGCGTCATGCCAATTTTTTTTCCGATAAGCCCCGTCATAAAAGCATTCCAAGTGAAGAATCTTGATTCATATCTGCGTCGGCTATTGGAGTTTAATTTCGACATCCACGCCCGCGGCAATATCCAGCTTTCCTAAAGCGTCGATGGTCTGTTGGGTCGGTTCCAGGATATCGAGAAGCCGCTTGTGCGTCCGAATCTCGAACTGATCCCGCGACTTTTTATCGACGTGGGGCGAACGGTTGACCGTGAAACGCTCGATTCGAGTCGGCAGCTCCTGATCTTCTCGTTCATACGTCTTTCTTCGCGCCGCCATCAAATTTGGCGATAATGCCTTCGGCCACCGCCGCGGGTACCGGTTCATAGTGGGAAAATTGCATCGTATAGGTTGCTCTTCCTTGAGTCATGGAGCGGAGGTCGGTGGCGTAACCAAACATCTGCGCCAGCGGAACCCGTGCGTCGATGGCCTGAGCAGCCGGCCGCGTATCCATACCTAGAACTTTGCCGCGCCGCGAGCTGATGTCACCGATAACATCACCCATAAAAGACTCCGGAACTACCACTTCGACCGACATGATGGGCTCCAGAAGAACCGGATTCGCTTTGCGTGCCGCCTCCTTAAACGCCATAGAGCCGGCGATCCTAAAAGCGATCTCGGAGGAATCGACATCGTGGTAGCTACCGTCGAAGAGGGAAACCTTGATGTCCACCATCGGGTAACCCGCGAGAGCGCCGTTTTCCGTCGCTTCACGAACACCCTTCTCTACCGCTGGAATGTACTCGCGGGGAATCGACCCACCTTTGATCGCATCGACAAACTCGAATCCACTCCCTGGTGCCAGCGGCTCAAGCTTGATCCAGACGTCACCGTACTGTCCCCGACCGCCTGTTTGGCGGATGAATCTTCCTTGTTGCTCAACGGACTTTCGGATGGTCTCTTTATACGCTACCTGAGGCTTTCCGACACTCGCCCCGACGTTGAATTCCCTCAGCAATCGATCGACGATAATTTCCAAGTGGAGCTCTCCCATCCCGGATATAATCGTCTGGCCAGTTTCTTCGTCCGTGCGAACTCTAAACGACGGATCCTCAGTGGCAAGTTTCTGGAGTGACAACCCAAGTTTCTCCTGATCTGCTTTACTCTTCGGTTCGATAGCGATAGAGATCACCGGATCTGGAAAATCGATGGATTCCAAAATGATCGGATGGTCTTCATCGCAAAGGGTATCGCCTGTAGTGGCTGTTCTGAGGCCGACTGCAGCGGCGATATCGCCAGCGTATACCTCTTTAATCTCCTCCCGTTTGTTGGCGTGCATCTTGAGAAGTCGACCGATTCTTTCTCGCTTGCTTTTGGTTGAATTATAGATGCTCGCACCGGAAGTCAACGAACCCGAATAGACTCGAAAGAAACTTAACGTCCCGACGAACGGATCTGTCATGATCTTAAAAGCGAGGGCCGAAAACGGCGCTTCGTCTTTTGCGGGGCGTTCTTCCGTCGCCTGGGTATCGGGATTGACACCTTTAACCGGGGGGATATCCAAGGGCGATGGGAGATACTCTACCACGGCATCCAGCAAGGGTTGAATCCCTTTGTTCCGGAAAGCTGAGCCGCACACAACGGGGACGATCTTGATGGCGAGGGCGGCCTCGCGGATCGCCCGGCGCAGCTCGCTCTCGCTGATCTCCTTTCCTTCGAGGTACTTCTCCATGATGTTTTCATCACAGTCGGCCATAGCGCCTAAGCTCTCGTCTTCCCAGACCACGGCCTTCATTTGGACCAAGTCGATGACTCCAGTGAACTTCTCTTCGGCGCCGATGGGTAATTGCAACGCCACCGGACGCGCCCCCAGACGATCCTCGATCATTTTCACCACTCGGAAGAAGTCCGCCCCCAACCGATCCATCTTGTTGACAAAGGCGATTCGAGGAACGCCGTACTTGTCGGCCTGACGCCAAACCGTTTCAGTTTGAGGCTCGACGCCGCCAACAGAACAGAAAACCGCCACCGCCCCATCCAGCACTCTGAGGGAACGCTCCACCTCGATGGTAAAGTCAACGTGGCCCGGAGTGTCGATAATATTGACCCGATGATCACGCCAGAAACAGGTCGTCGCCGCGGATGTGATCGTAATCCCCCGTTCCTGTTCCTGAACCATCCAGTCCATGGTCGCGGTGCCCTCATGAACCTCGCCAATCTTGTAGTTAATCCCGGTGTAATACAGGATCCGCTCGGTAGTGGTTGTCTTCCCAGCGTCGATGTGGGCCATGATCCCGATGTTGCGGGTTTTTTCTAATGGAACTGTTCGTGCCATGGCTGTTGATCGCTGGAAAAAAAGGAGGCGGTCCTCCCGCCTCCTTTTTCTCCAGCCAATTTTCCAATCCTAGTTACCACCGGTAATGAGCAAAGGCGCGATTCGCCTCCGCCATCCGATGGGTATCTTCCTTCTTTTTTATCGCCGTGCCCCGATTGTTAGCTGCATCGATGAATTCTGCGGCCAGCTTTTCTTCCATCGACTTCTCCCCACGATCGCGCGCCGATTGAATCAGCCACCGCATACTTAGCGAAAGTCGCCTTTGGGGTCTGACTTCGATCGGCACTTGATACGTGGCACCGCCAACGCGGCGGGAACGAACTTCCACAGTAGGGCGGGTATTCTCGATCGCCTTTTTGAAAACTCCCAACGAGTCTTCCTTTGTCTTCGCCGTGACGATGTTCAGCGAGCGATAGAAAATAGATTCCGCCACACTCTTCTTGCCCCGACCCATAATCGTGTTGACAAACTTAGCTACCAGTTTGTCTCCATACTTCGGATCGGGTAAAACCTCTCTTTTTCTAACTTCCCCTTTGCGTGGCATGTTATTTTATTTCGGTCTTTTCGCGCCGTATTTGGAACGGCCTTGTCGCCTTTCTTGAACCCCAATGGAATCCAAAGTTCCGCGAATGATGTGGTAGCGAACGCCGGGGAGATCTTTCACACGACCTCCTCGGATAAGCACGACCGAATGCTCCTGCAGATTATGTCCAACACCAGGAATGTAAGAAGTTACTTCGATTCCGTTTGTAAGCCGCACACGCGCAACTTTTCGCAACGCAGAGTTCGGCTTCTTGGGCGTGGAGGTATAGACGCGTGTACAGACACCCCGCTTCTGCGGACAACCCTGTAGGGCAGGCGCGGTGTTTTTGCGTCGCTGTTTCTCTCTGCTTTCGCGGACCAATTGGCTAATCGTAGGCATACCGTATATTCGATCGTCGAGTTGATTGTGGGGAGCCGGATTAAAAGCTTCGCTCCCAGTAGAAAAACTTTTTAACTAGCAAATAAATCTACCCTTGTCAAAGGGGGGTTACGCCTCCGCTGCTTGAGGGACTTCCCCCTCGCCGCCATCCGGCTCTTCCATCTCGATCTCTGCCGTTGCGTATCTCGCCAGTCCCGTGCCGGCGGGGATCAACCGTCCCATGATCACGTTCTCCTTAAGACCACAGAGAAGATCGATCTTCCCATGAATCGCTGCTTCGGTGAGAACTTTCGTCGTTTCCTGGAAGGACGCCGCCGAGATGAAACTTTCGGTCGAGAGTGAGGCTTTGGTTATTCCTAGCAGTAGAGGCTCTGCCACGGCCGGCTTGCCGTTTTGCGTTATTGCCTTTTGGTTCTCTTCATCAAATCGCCACTTTTCGACATGGTCTCCAACCAAGAAATCGGTATCACCCACCTCTTTGATCCTGACCCGCCGCAACATCTGCCGCACAATCACTTCAATATGCTTGTCGTTGATGCGAACACCCTGCAAACGATAGATCTCTTGCACTTCATCGACGAGGTACTTGGCGAGCGCCTTTTCACCCAAAATATTTAAAATGTCGTGAGGATTGGAAGACCCGTCCATAAGGGCTTCTCCAGCCCGGACTCGATCACCTTCATGAACACTGATGTGTTTGCCCTTAGGAATGAGATATTCTCTCGGCTCACCAACTTCCGGTGTCACAATAACCTTCCGTTTACCCTTGGTATCCTTACCAAAGGAGACCATTCCGTCAATTTCGCTGATCACGGCAAATTCCTTCGGTTTGCGAGCTTCGAAAAGCTCTGCCACACGCGGCAGTCCACCGGTGATGTCCTTGGTCTTGGTGGTTTCTCGCGGGATCTTCGCCAGAACATCGCCGGCGTCGACTGTTTGACTGTCTTGAACGTTGATATGAGCGCCAACCGGGATGAGATAACGAGCCTCGGACGCGGCTGAAAGACGAGCTGTTTGCCCTTCCACATCTTTGATGGAGATTCTCGGCCGCTTGTCGACGTCTTTGGAGTCGATGATCACTTTCGTCGACAATCCGGTGCGTTCATCGACTTTTTCTTCCATCGTCACGCCTTCAATCATGTCGCCGAACTTGACGACACCAGCCACCTCTGTGAGAATCGGAATGGTGTAAGGATCCCACTCGGCCAACAATTCGCCCGCTTTGATCTTCGCGCCATCCTTTTTCTTAAATTTCGCACCGTAAACAACGGGGTAACGCTCCCTCTCTCTCTCTCGGCCTTTCTCACCTTCTGGATAATCGACGATGGCGATTTCACCGTTCCGGTTCATCACCACGAGATCGCCTTCTTTATTCGTTACCGTGCTCACATTGATAAACTTTACAGAACCATCGTTACGGGACTCCAATGTGGTTTGTTCAGCTCTTCGGCTTGCTGTACCACCGATATGGAAAGTCCGCATCGTGAGCTGTGTTCCCGGTTCACCGATGGATTGTGCGGCAATGACCCCGATCGCCTCTCCGAGGTTGACCATATGACCTCGCCCAAGATCGCGACCATAGCAAAGGATACAAACTCCTCGCTTCGACTGGCAGGTCAGCACGGAACGGATCTTGATCCGCTCTATACCCGCCTCCTCGATACGCTGTACCAGTTCCTCATCGATCTCTTGATTGGCTTGGACTATGACATCGCCGGTAAACGGATCCTTGACGTCTTCAAGCGCAACTCGGCCCAGAACACGATCTCCGAGCGGCTCGATGATCTCTCCGCCTTCCATGAGCGGAGTGATTTCAATACCATCCATGGTACCGCAATCGTTCTCGCCAATGACGGCGTCTTGGGCTACATCCACGAGCCTACGGGTAAGGTAACCTGAGTTAGCGGTCTTGAGAGCCGTATCGGCAAGGCCCTTACGGGCGCCGTGGGTTGAGATAAAGTATTGCAACACGGTGAGCCCTTCGCGGAAATTTGCCGTGATCGGAGTTTCGATAATCTCACCTGAAGGCTTCGCCATCAATCCACGCATACCTGCAAGCTGGCGAATTTGTTGCGCGCTCCCACGGGCTCCGGAGTCGGCCATCATAAAGATCGGGTTGAAACTTGGAACCGAAATCTCCCGACCGGACTCGTCGGTCATTTTTTCCGAACCCAAATCGCGCAACATTTCGTCGGCGATTCGGTCGGTTACCTCCGCCCAAATATCGACGACCTTGTTGTAGCGCTCGCCGTCGGTGATAAGACCGTTCTTGTATTGCTCCTCGATTTCGCGCACATCATCATGTGCCTTCTTCAGTAATTGTTCTTTGCTCGGCGGAATCATCATGTCTTTTATAGCGATGGAAATTCCCGCTTTTGTAGCATGGCGGTAGCCAATGTCTTTGAGCCGATCCGCCAAGATTACCGTGGCCTTGTTCCCGGCCAAACGAAAACTGACGTCAATCAGGCTGGCGAGTTCTTTTTTCTTCATCACCCGATTGACTTCTTTGAAGGGAATAACAGACGGAACCACTTCATAGACCAGCACTCGGCCCACCGTGGTCTCCACCCGTTCATCATTGATGCGCAACGTCACCGGCGCCTGCAGGTCTACTTCACCCTGATCATAGGCAATCCTAACCTCCATTGGATTACTAAAGATGCGTCCGCTGCCCTTTGCGTGGAGTCGATCCCGGGTCATGTAGTACAAACCCAAGACGATATCCTGTGTGGGCACAATAATCGGCTTGCCATTGGCCGGTGAAAGAATATTGTTTGTGGACATCATCAATGCCCGAGCTTCGACTTGCGCCTCTACGGATAATGGAACGTGAACCGCCATCTGGTCACCGTCAAAATCCGCGTTGTATGCTGCGCACACCAGCGGATGAAGCTGGATCGCTTTGCCCTCGATGAGGATGGGCTCAAAGGCCTGAATGCCAAGGCGATGCAGCGTGGGCGCGCGGTTCAAGAGAATAGGATGTTCGCGAATGACTTCATCGAGAATGTCCCAAACTTCAGGGCGCTCTTTTTCCACCATCTTCTTGGCGCTCTTGATCGTGGTCACTAAGCCGCGTTCTTCGAGCTTGTTATAAATAAAAGGTTTGAAGAGCTCGAGCGCCATCTTTTTCGGCAATCCGCACTGATGAAGCCTTAGTTCAGGCCCAACCACGATGACCGAACGGCCGGAGTAATCGACTCTTTTTCCCAGGAGGTTCTGACGAAAGCGACCGGTTTTCCCCTTGAGCATATCACTGAGAGATTTGAGCGGCCGGCGGTTTTGGCCGGTTATCGCACGGCCACGTCGGCCATTGTCGAACAGAGCGTCAACGGCCTCTTGGAGCATGCGTTTCTCATTACGAATGATCATATCCGGTGCGCTGAGCTCCATCAGACGTTTCAAACGATTGTTCCGGTTAATGACCCGGCGGTAGAGATCGTTGAGGTCGGAAGTTGCGAAGCGTCCGCCATCAAGCGGCACAAGCGGTCGGAGATCCGGCGGTATCACCGGAATAACCTCTAAAACCATCCACTCGGGTCGGTTACCTGACGTTCTAAAGGCATTGATGACCTTCAGTCGCTTGGCCATTTTTTTGCGCCGCACCTCGGAGTTGGCGTCACGCATCTCCTGACGCAAATCTTCAGAAAGCTTCGCCACATCGACTGCTTTCAACAGCTTACGAATAGCCTCTGCACCCATTTCAGCGATAAATTTTCCCCCATGCTCTTCAGCTTTTTTGCGATACTGGGTCTCGGTTAAGAGCTCTTTGTATTGCAGCGGTGTCTCGCCCGGATCGACGACGATGTAAGATTCAAAATAAAGAACCTTCTCGATTTCCTTGAGGGACATGTCCAACAATGCGCCAATGCGGCTCGGTAAGCTCTTGAGAAACCAGATGTGCACCACTGGCGTCGCCAACTCGATATGGCCCATCCGTTCCCGGCGAACTTTGGACTGAATAACCTCGACGCCGCACTTTTCGCACACCACACCGCGATGGCGCATCCTTTTGTACTTTCCGCAATTGCATTCGTAATCCTTGGTTGGGCCAAAAATTTTGGCACAGAAGAGACCATCCCGTTCCGGCTTGAATGTCCTGTAATTTATTGTCTCAGGTTTCTTAACCTCGCCGTGAGACCACGAGCGGATCTTTTCAGGAGACGCGACAGAAACTTTGATTGCATTAAAACTCAGGGGATTTTTCGGCTTTTCAAACAAATTGAATAGATCTTCCATAATGGGACCACCTCCGGATTTAGCGACTCAGCCTCACTGGAGTTACCTATTTTTCTTCCACCAAATCGACGTCTAAACACAAACTCTGGAGCTCTTTGACCATAACGTTAAACGACTCTGGGAGCCCAGGCTCAAGCAGATTGTCTCCCTTGACGATCGCCTCATACATTCGCGTCCTACCGACCACGTCGTCCGACTTGACCGTCAGCATTTCTTGAAGCGTGTATGCGGCGCCATAGGCCTCTAGCGCCCACACCTCCATCTCACCGAGCCGCTGACCACCAAATTGGGCTTTGCCACCAAGTGGTTGTTGAGTAACGAGAGAATAAGGTCCCGTCGACCGAGCATGGATCTTGTCGTCAACGAGATGGTGAAGTTTCATAATGTACATGACACCCACGGTCACTTTGCCATCGAAGGGTTCGCCGCTGCGACCGTCACACAGAGTTACTTGACCGGTGACGGGCAATCCTGCTTTTCTAAGCAGATTAAAGGTCTCTTCTTCGGCGGCTCCGTCAAACACGGGAGACGCTAAGTGTACGCCGTCGCGGTATTTATCCGCGAGTTTGAAAATATCCGCGTCCCTAGCTCCCTCAATCAATTCGCTCGCCTCCTTGGTGTTCAAAAACTCCTTGAGCCGGCGCTTGAGGGTTTCGACATCATCACGATGACGGCGCAGCAGATCGTCGATCTGCTGTCCGAGACTTCTTGCTGCCCAACCCAAATGAGCCTCAAGAATCTGTCCGACGTTCATTCGAGAAGGAACTCCTAACGGGTTCAGCACGACGTCAACCGGCGTTCCGTCTTCGAGGTAGGGCATATCTTCTTCAGGCAAAATGCGCGAGATAACCCCTTTGTTTCCGTGGCGTCCGGCCATTTTATCGCCGACTTGCAGCTTCCGCTTGATGGCGACGAAAACCTTGACCATTTTTATAACGCCGGGCGGGAGTTCATCCCCACCTCTCAACTTATCGATCTTATCCTCGAAAAGATCTTTGATCAGACTGACTTGCTCCGTAGTGCTTTCAACAATGCGATTGAGTTCCCCTTCAGCCGATTCATTATCAACTCGAATATCGCCCCAATAAGACATTGGCAACTGATCGAGATCTTCTTCCGTAAGCTCTTTGCCCTTATTGAGCAGCACCTTGCGGCTATCGTCACTCAGCCGAACCGCCAAGCGCCGTCCGACGAGTAGCTTTTTGAGGCGCTTCAAGGCGCCTTCTTGGAGGATTCGGATTTCGTCATGCTGATCCTTCCTAAGCCGGGTGATTTCTTCGTCTTCAATCGCCTTGCTTCTTTCATCCTTGCTCAATCCCTTGCGCGAGAAAATCCGTACATTGATGACGGTACCTTCTACGCCCGGGGGAACTCTTAGCGACGTATCCCTCACCTCGCCGGCTTTCTCCCCAAAGATGGCCCGCAATAACTTTTCTTCCGGCGAGAGTTGAGTTTCGCCTTTCGGAGTAATCTTTCCCACCAGGATATCACTCGGTTTTACTTCAGCGCCGATTCGGATAATGCCGCTCTCGTCAAGATTCGTGAGTGCTTCATCGCCAACATTGGGAATGTCCCGGGTGATTTCTTCGGGACCCAGCTTGGTATCGCGAGATACGCACTCGAACTCTTCAATGTGGATCGAAGTGTAAATATCCTCTTTCACAACCCGTTCGCTGATAAGGATCGAGTCCTCGAAGTTATACCCGCCCCACGGCATCAGAGCGACGACAACATTGCGTCCTAATGCCAGCTCGCCCATTTCGGTGGATGGACCGTCGGCAATCACGTCTCCCGCATTTACTTGGTCACCCACGACAACAATCGGTCTTTGGTTGACGCAGGTATTTTGATTGGAGCGCTGATATTTGACGAGGTTGTAGATATCGACACCCGTGTCCCGCGCACCGGAAGGCTTGTCTGCTTTAACAACAATTCGAGTCGAATCAACGCCTTCCACCACACCGTCTCGCCGAGCCACGATAGTAACGCCGGAATCCCGCGCAACCGTCTTTTCCATCCCGGTACCGACGAAAGGAGCTTCGGTACGCAGCAAAGGAACGGCCTGCCGCTGCATGTTCGATCCCATGAGAGCTCGATTGGCATCGTCATTTTCTAGAAAAGGAATCAGCGAGGCGGCCACACTGACCAACTGATTCGGCGAGACATCCATGAAATTGACCTCTTCCGGACGCGCCATAACGAACTCGCCGCCCTTCCGCGCCGATACCAGATCAACGCTGAATACACCCCGACCGTCGATGGGCGCGTTGGCCTGAGCAATTACGTGATCTTCTTCTTCCAGAGCCGACAGATAGCGGATCCGGTCTGTGACCCGACCGTTCTCTACCTCGCGATAGGGAGTCTCGATAAAGCCAAACTCATTGACTCTCGCGTAGGTTGTCAGAGACGCAATTAAACCGATGTTCGGCCCTTCCGGGGTCTCAATCGGACAAACGCGACCATAGTGCGTCGGATGAACGTCCCGAACTTCGAAGCCTGCCCGTTCCCGCGTCAACCCGCCCGGACCAAGTGCGGAAAGCCGGCGTTTATGGGTAATTTCCGAGAGAGGATTAGTTTGATCCATGAATTGCGATAGTTGACTGGACCCGAAAAACTCTTTGAGCGCCGCAGAAACGGGCTTGTAGTTGATAAGCTCTTGGGGCATCAAGGTCTCGATATCCTGAAGGCTCATCTTCTCTTTAATAGCCCGTTCCATCCGCACCAATCCAACTCGGAAATGGTTTTCCACGAGTTCACCAACCGCCCGAACTCGCCGATTCCCGAGGTGATCGATATCATCCACAGAACCGTTCCCGTTCTTAAGTTCCATCAGATAGCGAACCACTTCGAGGATGTCTTCTTTGCGTAAGGTTCCTTGTTCTAAAGGCACATTCAATCGAAGCCGATGATTCAATTTGAGCCGGCCGACTTTGGATAGATCATAGCGATCTGGATTAAAAAAAAGGTTGTTGAAGAAATTAGTCGCCGACTCAACCGTGGGTGGATCTCCTGGCCGGAGGCGCCGGTAAATCTCTAGAATAGCATCCTGGGGAGAGCGAATGCGATCCTGCAAGAGGGTATTGCGAAGATAAGGTCCCACGTTGGATTCATCAATAAACAGAACTTCGATCTGATGAATGCCGCGTTCGCGAATAAGATCCAATTTCTCTTGGGTGATCTCATGGTTGCACTCCACAAGAACTTCCTTTGCTTGAGGATCGACAATGTCGTGAGCAGCGACACGGCCGACGATTTCTTCCCACGCGATCGGCACCTGTTTGATCCTAGCGTTCTCCATCTGACGGAGAATGGGTCGCGTAAATTTCTTGCCTTCCTTGACGATCAGATCATTGGATTTCGGATCGCGGATGTCCGAACCGACCTTGGCCCCAAGAAGGTGCTGTGGGTTGAACAAGAGCGCCGGCTTGCGTGCATCAAAAACGATAGTGTCGCTCCGGTAGTAATAGTTCAACAGGTCTTCCGTTGTCATTCCCAATGCTCGCAATAGAACCGTCGCATGAAACTTGCGACGGCGGTCGATGCGCACATAAAGAATGTCCCGGGGGTCAAACTCCAAGTCGACCCAGGAACCACGATAGGGGATCACTCTGGCAGAATAAAGCAATTTACCGCTGGCATGGGTTTTTCCTTTGTCGTGTTCAAAGAACACTCCCGGCGAGCGATGCAATTGGCTGACGATAACCCGCTCGGTTCCGTTGACCATGAACGTACCGTTCTCGGTCATCAGGGGGATCTCACCAAAGTAGACTTCCTGCTCTTTCACATTTTTGATGCTGCGCGCGCCGGTCTGCGCGTCGACATCCCACAAAACCAACTGCACCGTCACCTTTAGCGGCGCAGCGAAGGTCATCCCTCGTTGATGACACTCCTCAACGTCGTACTTCGGCTCACCGAGGGCATAACTCACAAACTCTAGCGACGCCGTCTCATTAAAGTCCTTAATTGGGAAAACTGACTTAAAAACCTCCTGAAGGCCGAAATTTTGACGCTGGGCCTGAGGAACTTCCCGCTGCAAGAACTGATCGTAGGAGTTTTTCTGGATTTCAATCAGATAAGGTAAATCAATGATCTTCTTGATCCTACCGAAACTACGGCGAAACCGTAAATTATGGGCCACTTGAAATGCCATGCGTGCTCCTCTGTGCAATTCCCGGAAACCGATCCGTTATTCCATCCCAAGAAGACAATCGGAAGCGAAAGTCTATTTAATTTCGACTTTCGCTCCTTGCTCCTCGAGTTTCTTCTTGACGCTTTCCGCTTCGGACTTGGCTACAGCCTCTTTGACAACTTTGGGCGCTCCATCGACTAGGTCCTTGGCCTCCTTCAAGCCCAAACCCGTAAGCTCGCGAACAACCTTGATGACCTGGATCTTCTTCTCACCCGCTTCGGCGAGAATAACGTCAAACTCAGTCTTTTCTTCTGCCACAGCGGCCGCGGGACCGGCGGCGGCTGCAACCGCCATCGGCGCCGCCGCGCTCACGCCCAACTCTTCTTCAAGTTCTTTAACAAGAGCGGCTGCGTCCATCAGTGTCATGTTCTTGATAAAGTCCTTAACCTGTTCTTTAGATACCTCTGGCATAAGATGTCCCCCTTTTTGTTAGTTCCAAAACAAGACTGGCAATCTGGTCACTCTGACTTTCCCTTTCGCAGGGCTTCCAATAATCTAACCACGCGCGCCCCCGGTTCTTGAACAAGCCGGACCAAATGAGTGGCCGGGGCTTGAATGAGCGCGAGTAACTTGGCCTGAAGTGCTGGTTTAGTCGGCATCTGGGCCAAGACCTTGACCTTGGCCGGGTCCATGAACTCGCCTTCGAAAACACCACCCTTGATAGTTAATTTCTCATTATCGTCAACAAACTTGACGAGGGCTTTGGAGAGTATGACCGGATCGTCGTACGCGAAGACCCAACCATTCGGTCCATCGAGAAGGCGATCGAGAGAACCATAAACCGTGTCCTTAAGCGCCCGGCGCACGAGTGTATTCTTGATAACTTGATATTCCCCTGAAGCGTTACGAATCTCACGCCTCAGCCGGGTCATCTGAGCCACACTGAGACCACTATATTCCGTAACGATGGCCATCTTGGCGGTTCTGAATTTTTCATGAATAACCGACACCATCTCGGCCTTCTCGCCATGGCTCGCGCGCACGATTTCCGATTCCGCCATGATCTTCTCCTAATGTTACTTAGAAAATTAAAACTAGTGACGTAAAGATTGGTATCTCAACCGGCCATGGCACGCACTTGAGAAAGATCGATCTTGATTCCGGGTCCCATGGTCGTGGAGATCGTCACGCCACGAACGTAGTTTCCCTTAGCGGAAGCAGGCTTGGCCCTGAGAATGGACATCAAGACAGCCTTTGCGTTGTCGATAAGTTGTTCTGGATTGAAAGAGGCTTTTCCCACCGGTACATGTACAATCCCTGCTTTGTCGACGCGAAATTCTAGCTTCCCTGCTTTGATCTCCTTTACCGCCTTCCCGATTTCCACAGTAACCGTGCCAGTTTTGGGGTTAGGCATGAGTCCTCTTGGACCCAGAATCTTACCGATTCGTCCCACCGTCGCCATCATGTCAGGGGTCGCCACCGTCTTGTCGAACTCAAACCAACCTTCATTGATTTTTTTGATAAGATCGTCGTTACCGACAAAGTCCGCTCCGGCCTCCTGCGCCTCTTTTTCCTTCTCACCCTTAGCAAAGGCAAGAACTCGGACCGCTTTCCCCATTCCGTGCGGAAGGTTCACCGTGCCCCGGACGTTTTGATCTGCTTGCCTGGGATCCACACCCAATCGCACAGCCATCTCTACGGTTTCGTTAAACTTGGCGCGGGCGGTTTCCTTCAGGAGTCGAAGACCGTCTTCCAAAACATAGCGCTGGCTACGATCTATTTTCGCCGACGCGGCACGATAAGATTTTCCGTTTCCACTCATACTTTTCCTTCGGACCGCCTATGCAAAACGCTAACTGCCGTCAATGAATGTTAGCACTGCGCTTGAATAAGCGTACGTCCTCTAACCCTCGACTTCCAGCCCAAGACTAAGGGCTGTACCTTCCACCGATTTTTCCGCAGCAGCCAAATCTTTTGCGGTCAAATCCCGGAACTTAAGTTCCGCAATCTCCCTAACCTGAGCTCGGGTAACCTTGCCAACCTTCATCTTTCCAGGCTCAGAGGAGCCCTTTTCAATTCCTGCCGCCCTCTTTAATAAAACCGCGGCGGGCGGGGTTTTTGTTACAAACGTGAAGGACCGATCCGCATATACCGTGATGATCACGGGGATGATCATTCCTTGCTGAGCTTGGGTCGCAGCGTTGAAGGACTTGCAAAACTCCATGATGTTGACACCCCGTTGACCCAAAGCAGGTCCAACAGGCGGGCTTGGATTTGCTTGGCCCGCAGGTATCTGAAGTTTGATCTCGCCGATAACCTTCTTCGCCATTATATTGACCCCCTCTGCTTAGTTCCGCTCTACCTGAACAAACTCCAGCTCCACCGGCGTAGCTCGCCCAAAAATGCTAATCAGCACCCTGAGCTTGCCTTTGTCCGGCTTCACGTCCTCAACCACGCCGTTGAAGTCGGCAAACGGACCATCTACTACCTTAACATTTTCTCCCACCGAAAAGAGAACGCGGGGCTTGGGTTTGATCGCCCCTTCCTCCATCTGTTGGGTTATGGCACGAACCTCCTCATCGCTCACGGGTGGAGGATTAGTGCTTCCACCGACGAAACCGGTAACCTTCGGTGTCTCCTTAACGACATGCCACGTATCGTCATTGAGCTCCATCTGAACCAATATATAACCCGGGAAAAACTTCCTCGAAGAAGTTTTCTTTTTCCCTTTAACAAGTTCAACGACCTTTTCTACCGGCACTAATATCTCACCAAAGTACTCTTGCTTACCGAGCGCTTTGATTCTTTCCTCCAAAGCCGCCTTGGCCTTCTGTTCATACCCCGAAAAAGTGTGAACGATGTACCATTGTTTCGGCATACGAGAGACCTAAGAAACTTAGTCGACGATCGCCTGAATTGCTTTTGTCAGACCTAAATCCACCAATGCTAAGTATACAGAAACCAATACTACGACAATGATGACAACCAAGGTTGCCGCATAAGTCTCCTTGCGTGACGGCCAATGCACTTTCCGCAGCTCCTGCCAAGATTCTTGGAAGAACTGAGTCAGACGACGAACACCGTCCTGGACTTTCTCGATCCAATCGCCCATTAAATGCCTAACGCGATGAGATGGCGGGTCAGGCAGGACTCGAACCTGCAACAACCGGATTTGGAGTCCGGCGCTCTAGCCAATTGGAGCTACTGACCCCTGTATCTCCGTCAGATTTTTACCTCGCGATGCAGGGTATGGCTCCGGCAAGAAGAACAGAATTTCTTAAGCGTCAATTTTTCCGTGGTCTTCTTTCTATTTTTCGTCGTCGTGTAATTCTTTCGCTTACATTGGTCGCAAGCAAACCCTACGAGTTCTCGCATGATCTCAGCCTCCCTTGCCTGGAGCTACTGATTAATTTTTGTGACAACACCCGCGCCCACAGTCCTACCGCCTTCACGAATCGCGAAGTTGAGACCCTGATCCATCGCCACGGGCGTGATCAGTTCGATTTCTACGTTGATATTATCTCCGGGCATGACCATCTCGGTCCCTTCTGGCAACTTCACAACGCCCGTAACATCCGTAGTACGGAAATAGAACTGGGGACGATAACCATTGAAGAACGGCGTGTGACGCCCACCTTCCTCCTTGGTGAGAACATACGCCTCCGCATTGAATTTCGTGTGCGGTGTTATGCTTCCAGGTTTGGCCAGTACTTGTCCTCTCTCCACTTCTTCACGTTTTGTGCCGCGCAGAAGTACACCGATATTGTCACCCGCTTGCCCTTCGTCCAGGAGCTTACGGAACATCTCCACACCGGTCGCGACGGTTTTCTGAGTCTGCCTGAAGCCGACGATCTCGATTTCCTCTCCAACTTTGATAATGCCGCGCTCAACCCGGCCAGTAACCACTGTTCCGCGACCGCTGATGGTAAATACATCCTCGACCGGCATAATGAATGGCTTATCGATATCCCGAACCGGCTCCTTCACAAAACTGTCTACGGCGTCCATGAGCTTTAGGATCGACCCTTCACCCATTTCAGACGAATCACCTTCCAGCGCTTTCAAAGCACTTCCAATGATAATAGGGGTGTCGTCCCCCGGGAATTTGTATTTGGACAGCAATTCACGGACTTCGAGCTCGACGAGTTCCAAAAGCTCTTTATCATCCACCATATCGGCCTTATTTAAGAAAACGACAATGGCAGGGACTCCGACCTGTCGGGCCAATAGGATGTGCTCACGCGTCTGCGGCATTGGCCCGTCGGCCGCAGAGACGACGAGAATCGCGCCATCCATCTGCGCTGCGCCGGTGATCATGTTTTTTATGTAGTCGGCGTGGCCCGGACAATCCACGTGAGCATAGTGGCGCTTATCCGTCTCGTATTCCACGTGAGCGATGTTGATGGTAACGCCCCTCTCCCGTTCTTCCGGTGCTTTGTCAATTTGGTCATAGGCCACGAATTTAGCCTTTCCTTGTTTCTCCAGCACCTTGGTAATCGCGGCGGTCAATGTCGTTTTTCCATGATCGACGTGACCGATCGTGCCGATATTAAGGTGTGGTTTCTTACGCTCAAACTTTTGCTTACTCATCGCATCCTCCTAATCTGCGAGTCAGTGGCGATATATGGTGTTGTTTAAATCTCCTCATTTTGTTGTCCCAACTCCAAAATGTCATCCGGGCAAAAGCCCAGGAGCGGGATCGAACCGCCGACCTCGTCCTTACCAAGGACGTGCTCTACCGACTGAGCTACCTGGGCATACCCGTCAATGGTCGAGAACAGCGCCGACCCTCCGCCATCATAGCCATGGGCAAATTGGAGCGGGAAACGGGACTCGAACCCGCGACCCCGAGCTTGGAAGGCTCGCGCTCTACCAACTGAGCTATTCCCGCAAGCAAAAATGGTGGAGAGGGAAGGATTCGAACCTTCGAAGGCATAGCCGGCAGATTTACAGTCTGCTCCCTTTGGCCACTCGGGAACCTCTCCTCTACTTCCTAAACACCACAGTCGTTTGCCCGAGCTATCCCGCCATCCCATTGTGTCTCTCTACCAAGTAAAACACTTTTACCTGGAGCTGGCGATAGGACTTGAACCTACAACCTGCTGATTACAAATCAGCTGCTCTGCCGTTGAGCTACGCCAGCCTAGCCCAAAAACGTCCCCGCGCGCCCACAAAAAGCGAACATATTTCCTCGATCGTGACGGGATTATGTGCGAGTTAACTTGTATGGATCCTGGGCCTATATGGCAAACGATAGCACAGAGAGTGCCATTCCTCGTCTGTAAACGAGTATTTAAACCACCTTCGGTTCGCGATGTCAACAGGCAGGCCGTCAAAACAGCACGGAAGTTAAATCTCGCCTTTGACACTTATTATCCGTTCGTTTCCCCCTTGTCAATGCGAGACCTTGCTTGGCGAAGCAACTCGTACAGGAAGACGGCCCCGGCGGCTGCCACGTTGAGCGAGGCAATCCTCCCTTTCATCGGTATCGATGCAATATAGTCGCATTCCCGTAGGATCAGAGGACGGATGCCTGCTCCCTCACTGCCCAAGACGATTCCCAGGCGCTCCGGATATACTCTATCGTAGATCCCCTCCGGAGCTGTGGCATCAAGGCCTACGACCCAAAATCCAAGCTCCTTGATCTGCGAAATAGCCCGCCTGAGATTGACGGCTCGGTAAATCTTAAGGTGATGAACCGCACCCGCGGAAGCCTTAACCACGGTCGGGGTAACCGCAACTGTACGGTCTTTGGGAATCACGACATGACGAATCCCTACCGATTCTGCAATCCGTAATAATGCCCCAAAATTCCTCGGGTCGGTCAGCCCGTCCAATATTAGAAGCCAGGCCAAACCGGAAAACGATGGAATTATCTCAAGCAGGCCGGAGAATGGAGAGTAAGAGTAAGCCACAACCTTAGCTAACACCCCTTGATGTCTTTGCCCATTCGATAATCGATCCAAAAGTCCCGGCAACACGTATTTTACACAGAGCCCGAGACTCCTTGCTTGCGCGTCAACGCATCGTTAATTCTCCATACGGGCGAAGAGGATTTTACAAAGGTAGCACCAGCGGATAACATGCCAGCATATCGTGAGACATGAAACCCTAAGTCGCTATTTGATCTCTGAGATTCTGCCGCCATTTTTCTTTGGACTTGTGGGTTTCACATTCTTCCTTTTGATTGCGCGGATCTTGAAGTTGGTCGAGCTAATCGTAACCCGCGGTGTACCCCTATTTCAAACTGCCAAGCTTTTTTCTCTAATCTTACCGACTTTTCTAGAGCTAACAGTCCCCATGGCCTTCTTGTTGGCTATACTTCTTGGTCTGGGCCGAATGTCTAGTGACCAGGAACTGCTTGCCATGAAAGCTGGCGGCATTAGCCCTTTGCAAATCCTTTGGCCCATCACCGTCGTCGCAACGGTCATCGCCATGAGTACTTTATTATTGACCATGTTGGCACGACCTGCGGCCAATACGGCCATCAAGAAAGAACTCTATAATATCGCCAAGAGCCGTGTGGGAACTGCTTTGAAGGAGAAGGTGTTCAACGATGCTTTTCCCAAGATCCTTATCTATCTCGAAGAGATCATTCCGCCGGGCAACACTGCCCAAGGTGTGCTTATCGTCGACAAACGGGACAGCCGAGGAAACCAACAGTTTGGGACTAAGGCTCTTTGATGGCTCCATTTACGAACGCGAGAGAAATCGCCCAGGTTTCAGCCAGACACGCTTCAATATCTATGATTTCAAGCTTGATCTCGATGATCTCATTGGTCCCGTTAGCCGCGCAGAGGCAGGACCAAAAGAGATGTCCCTTCGCCATTTACTCAAGATCATTCGAGAGAAGCGGGAACAGGGCGTCAAGACCGTATCCGAGCGCATGGAACTCCATCAACGGATCTCTTTCGGCTTCGTTCCGTTGGTGTTTTGTTTGCTGGGTGTGTCCTTGACTCTGTTGCCACGAAGCTCCCGAGCCAACCGTTCGTGGGGTTTCATGCTATGCTTTTTTTGGCTCCTCACCTATTATGCGCTTCTCTCCCTTGGCAAGGCACTGGGCGATAAAGGAATCCTTCATCCCATTCTGGCCCTCTGGCTTCCGAACATCGTCGTAGGAGGAGTATCCGTCTACTTTTTTAGAAAGGCATGCCGCGAATCCCCATTGAGGCTCCAAGCCCAGATGGATACCGTGTTTGCTCTAGTTGGCCAATACGTAGCTAAACTCAAGCGGAAAAACTGACGACGCAAGCATGGCGGAAGGCGCTCAACGTATCCCACAGGAAGCACGGGAGTCGCTGCTACCATCGTCAATCCTTATTTTCACCCCTCGGGCAAGGAAAAACGATCTGGACAACCGGCAATGAACCGCAGTAAACAGGGCCGGTATGGGTAGGAAAACCATCGTCGTTTTACTGGTCGGTCTAGTTCTCGCTTCAGTCCATTCAGCCGACGCGCAGCAGCCGAAGAAGCTACCAAAGATCGGCTT
>WNFR01001808.1_pt1 | contig 22383 bp, 21 predicted proteins | sample 5400221 | NCBI WGS metagenome assembly WNFR01 (sample SAMN13153357, study PRJNA577476) | soil metagenome | isolation source: 40 cm soil under Madrone tree | place: USA:California | collected 2016-06-14 | reverse complement strand
TGCTCTCCTCAAGGCCGGTCCCGAAGCAACCAGAATCCCGTCGCGACGGTGCGTGCCGCCCCAGACGGAATCTTCGGATGGACGATGCTCTTCAATGATGACCGCCGGCTTTTCGCGATCCTTGGCCAAACTTGGCGCCGTCGAGAAGAGACTGTCCTCGCTCCACCAATCGAGAATGAGGTCGGCGGCCTCGTCGGAAAACGGACCGTGGAAAAGCTCGTCGCGTCGATAAACGCGGGCAATTATCGGTTTACTGGTCCGTGGATCTTTAAGCTCCAGCAATTTCGCCATGATAAAGTCAGTGAGCGCGCGGTGCTCCGCTGCTTCCACAATGCCACGGGGCTTTAGTCCTTTCAGGTTAATCCAGATGTTCGGTGGCGAGGCGAGCACTTCGCTACAAAACGCTTTGGTGCGAGACCAATCGATATCTACAAATGACGTGTAAGCGAGTTCCGCTCTCTTTCTAAGGGCGGGAAACATCTCGGCAAGAAAGCTCTTCTGGCGTGACGAGAGCGAGCTACGCAAAAACGAATACGCGCCTTGCAGGATTTTTAACTTGATCTTGCGCAGCCCCGACTGTCCATCACGCGCGCCGTTTTCGTCCTTACGATAGTGCAGCAGCCCGAGGTGATGCAGGTATCGATTTAAGAACACGGTGCGATCGACCACTGGGCCGCCGCCGTGGTCAGAGACAACGAACACCGTCGTATCCTTGGGAAGCTTCTCGATTATCCGGCCGGTCACGGCGTCCAGTCGTTCGTAAACCTGACGCACTGCATTCCCAAAACGGGGCTCTGCTTTCGGATCGTAAAGAAAATGACTGCGATCCATGTACTGCCAGAAGTAATGCTGGACTGTATCTATCGACATGAAAACGAACATCATCACGTCTTGCGGATGGTGCTCCAGAAGGTGCAGAGCTACTGCTGCCCACTGCTGGTCGATTCTTTCCATTTCAACCAGCACTTGGGCCCGCCGGTGGTCGGTAGACATGTTTCCGAGGAAGCGAAGATCATGATTAATCTTTCCCAAATGATCAACCAGCTCGCGTTTCAGCGACGCTGGATAGACGAATTGACTATTTGCCGATGGCGTATCCAAGCCGGAAATCTGGAAGCCATCCAGAGCCTCAGGCGGATAGGTAAACGGAATGTTCATCGTGCCCACAGAGAATCCGGCGGCATTGAGTATCTTCCAGACTGTAGGCGAACGACGTGAACCGCCGTTGGCATAATTCATCGCGTAGCTTTCAGGTGCGGTCTCAATAAAATGAAAGACGCCGTGCTTGCCGGGATTCTTACCTGTCATGAACGAAGTCCATGCCGGCGGTGTAATTGGTGGGAGGATCGACCTAAGGGTTCCGGACACACCCTCCTTCATCAGCTTTGCCAGGTTCGGCATGCCGCCTTCGGCCATCCATGGACGGATGAGTGTCCACGTCGCCGCATCCAATCCTATGATCACGACCTTTGGATTTTTTTTCATGTCGGGAGCAGAGCCATATAGATTACGTCGTACGTACGTCTGCTCAAAATTTGGTTAACCGGTTGTCTTGGGATCAGGTCATTTATACACGCGCCACGTCTGCATCCCGGCCGCGTCAAATCGAAAATCAATGATCCGTGCGTCCATTGCGGTGAGGCGCTCTCTAACTATGTGACGTTTGTCAAACGGGCAGTAGAGCATCATGTGGCCGCCTCCGCCTGCTCCGGTGATCTTACCGCCGAGGGCGCCCGCCTTGAGGGCTTCCGCGTAAAGCTCGTCAATATGCGGCGTCGTAATGCCCGGAGCCATTTTTTGTTTCTGCAACCACCCCTCGTGAAGCATGTCTCCGAAACGGTCGAGGTCTCCCAGTAGCAGCGCCTTTTTCATCTCGATTGCGATTTCTTTCACCTTGTCCATCGCCGCAAGCGGCTCAGCATCCTTATTTTTCATGCTTTCCATCTGGCTGTCGATGATTGGCTGGGATTCGCGGCTCCCCGTGGAACAGAGGAGCAGGTTATATTCAAGTTCGTTAATTACAAAATCGCTCAGTCGTAACGGCGTAACGATGACCTGTTCACCATGGAACTCCATGAAATTGAACCCGCCACAAGCAGCAGCATACTGGTCCTGACGGCCGCCTTTGATTCCTACCTCGTTGCGTTCAATGTCGTATGCCAGTCCAGCGACGCCGGCGGGTGTAATCGGCAGCCCAAGCAGCTCGCGAAACAGGCCGATCAGCGCCACGGTAAACGTTGAGGAACTGCCGAGACCGGAACCTGGCGGCGCGTCAGCGTGGACGAAAAGATCGAAGCCGTCGGAGCGCAGCTTGTCGAGGTCGAAGCGCTTGAGCACTCCTTTGACCAGATCCATTTGACCATTGAAGACGAAGTGTTCCTCCTCGGTGAAGTAAACCACCGTACCGTAATCGAACGAGCGGAACCCGATCGAACGTTCCGACTTGGGCACTAAGGTTGCATAGACATAGCGCGAAATTGTAGCATTGAGCACACAACCGCCGCGCGTGTCGGCATAGGGTGAGATATCCGTTCCGCCCCCGCCAAAGCTCAACCGTAGAGGCGTCCGGGCGCGCACCATTCTTATTTGGCTGAGAAAATTACGAGGCTGGGCGTTAGTCACAGATCGACAAAGGCGAGCGCCTTCCCTTCCATATCTTTCGGAACCGGCAGACCAAACAACTGCAAAATCATGGGTGCGATATCGATTATACCAAGCCCGTCAATTCGGCGTCCATCCGGCAGGCGACCGTTAGCTGGCCGGAAAAGGAAAATGCCATTCTCTGCATGGTTGGCTCCGTCCGGTCCGGTGTCGTTTTCGAAGGTGTGTATCTTTCCGTCGCCGACGCTGCCAACGGAGCGCCAGAAAAGAGCGCCGAAATAAACAATCAGATCGGGGGCCACGCCGCGCACCTCTTTGTACAGTTCCTCGGGCCGGAAAACTTGCGTTTCGATTTCATCTCCGTTTTCATCTCGAATCGCCTTGAGTCCAGCACTCAGCTCATCACGCACTTTGTCGTAATCCTCTTGTGCAATGGTTCCGTTTGGCTCGCGGCCTGCGACGTTTAGAAAGACACGCGCGTAATATCCGCCGTCGCCCCATGCTTTCGTGCGGGACCAATCAATTTTGAGTTTGGAGAATGGCGTTGCGCGGCCAGGTTTTTCGGCGAGAGCGAGGTAGCCATTTGCAACCAGCCATTCGTTAACGCAAATGCCGCCATCGATCCGCTTGGCGCCGTGATCAGACACCACCAGCACAGCCGTGCTGTCGTCGGCAAACGCGAGTAACTCGCCGATTTCGCGGTCCACTTCTCGGTAGTAATCATGAATCGCGTTCTCAAATTTATTCCCAGGTTCGTAGAAACGATGAGCGGGATCCATATTGTCCCAAAACGCATGGTGGATACGGTCCACGCCCATCTCAACCATCATGAAAAAATCCCAATCTTCCTTCGCCAGCAGATGCCGCGCGAGCTGGAAGCGCTTCCGAGTCATCTCGTAAATATCTGCCAGAATCTTCTCCTTATTGCCGGATCGAAAATCGCGCACATCCAAAACATACTCGCCGACCACCCGCTCAATCTCTTGTTTGAGTTCAGGCGGATGCGTGTACTGGCAGGTTATGTCTGGAGTTAAGAAGTCGCTCACCATTAAGCCATTCAGGGGCCGTGGTGGATAGGTCCCAGGCACGCCTATCACAATGGAGCGTTTTCCGCAGCGTGAGAGGATCTCCCAGAGCCGGTCCTCTTTAATCGCAAGCGAGTTGGCAATGGAATATTTTTCGTAGGAGTGATCCTTGCGGTTTCGGAACCCGTAAACTCCAAGCCGGCCAGGACTCTTGGAAGACATCATCACTGACCAGGCGGGCACCGTGATGGGCGGATCGCACGAGCGGAGCAGTCCGTGGAATCCGCTCCGGCAAATCGACTTTAGGTTTGGCAAATCGTCAAGCCAGCGATCGAAGATCAATTCAGGTGCTGCGCAGTCTAGTCCAATGACCATCACTCGCTTGCGTGCGTTTTCGGAATCGGTCACTAAGGCCCCGTCCCGTGCATCGCGCGCGGATTGAGGTGACATCGTTTTCAATGCTGTATTCTCAAGCGTACCGCCAACGATAACGGATACATGCACGCGTCCTGCGACGAAATTGTCAAAATGGGTTTCGTTTCGCGTTCAGGCCGCTTCTTCATTGGGTCCGATGAAGCCTTCACGCTCTAAATGCAGGATGATTTCCTGCGCAGCCTCTTCGGGTGTGAGCTCGGCCGTATTGATCACCACTTCCGCATCGCTAGGCTCCTCATAGGGATCCGAAATTCCCGTAAATTCCTTGATAATTCCAGCCCGCGCCTTGGCGTAGAGACCCTTGCGGTCGCGTTTTTCGCATACCTCCACGGAGGTCGAGAGATGCACCATAATAAATCCACCAACTGGCTCGATCATGGAGCGCACATGTTTGCGAGTGGAATCATACGGCGCGATTGGAGCGCAAATTGCAATACCGCCATTTTTGGTGATCTCCGAAGCGACGTATCCAATGCGGTGAATGTTGAGGTCTCTGTGTTCTCTGGAAAAGCCGAGCTCTGAAGAAAGATGCTTGCGTACCAGATCGCCATCCAAAAGCGTCACTGGTCTGCCGCCCACTTCGAGAAACTTGGTCACCAGAACGCTGGCAATCGTCGATTTACCGGCGCCGGAGAGGCCGGTGAAAAAGACTGTCACGCCTTGTTTGTGCCGTGGTGGAAAACTGCGCCGCAGTTCCTGCACGACTTCGGGATATGTAAACCATGCAGGAATGTCGCGTCCTTCATTTAGTCGCTGACGCAATTCTGTGCCAGAGAGGTGCAAAACGTGAGTACCCTTGGGAACCTCGTCCTCCGGAAAGTACTTATCTTCATCTTCCACATAGACCATCATGCTAAACGGAACCATGGTTACGCCGATATCAGCTTCGTGTTTCCTGAATAATTCCTGAGCTTCATAATGTCCATAAAATGGCTTTCCGTCGGCGTCTTTCCCAGGGCCGGCGTGATCGCGTCCCACGATCATGTGGGTGCAGCCGTGATTCTTGCGAATTAAGCCGTGCCAAATCGCTTCCCGCGGTCCACCCATGCGCATCGCGAGCGGCAACAGGGCGAGTTTTGCCGTGTCATGCGGGTACTTCGTCAGCAGGCGTTGATAGCAACGGACGCGTGTGAAGTAGTCCACATCGCCAAGCTTGGTCACCCCAACCGCGGGATGGAGCAGCAAGTTAGTTTCAACCTGTTTCGCCGCGCGGAGAGTTAATTCCACGTGCGCGCGATGCATGGGATTACGCGTTTGAAATGCCACGACACGGCGCCAACCAAGCCGGGCGAATTCAACCCGCAATTCGGCTGGAGTTAAACGGAGATTCTTAAAATCGTAATGCGCCGGCGGTTGGAGACCTTCGACGTGACCGCCCACATACCATGGGTTCTCTTTGTTCAGCAGATAGTTCACCCCGGGATGAACAGGGCTGGTGCTATTAAAAACCGCCTTTGCCTCGGCTCTACGATCCGGTTGCCACACGTCTTCAACGTGCAGCACTGCGAGCATCACTCCCTCTGCATCTCGCAGCGCGATTTTGCTGCTTCCTTGCTTCAGGTCTTTAGCAAAAGATTCAGAAACATCGAGCGTGATCGGTATAGACCAGATAAGGCCGCTCGTCAGCCTCATATTATGGCAGACTCCTTCGTAATCTGCCTTGTTCATGAACCCGCGTAACGGAGAGAACCCCCCATTCAGCAGTAATTCAAGGTCGCGGATGTGACGAGCCGTCAAATCCCACGAAGGGAAGTCCCTCGATTGGGTCTTTAGTTCCGCTGCTCTTTCCTCGTCTACGATGAGGTTAACAAGTTCTCCTCCGTGTGGAGGGATGAGGTGACTATGCGTTGTTGGAGTGTCCAAGTTTGTAAATATTCTAAGTTTAGGTGTGTCTTGATCTATCAGCTGCTGATAAGACTCCCGGAAGATAAGGATTGCTATCGCGAATGAAGCAATTCGAATTCCGTCAGAGCTCTTTGCAGCAAAACTCCGTGCCTGTGCTGCCGTGCTATGAGCAGCGCGATCTCATCCAGTTATATCATGGAACAAGAATCGCGTGCGCATTGCGTTGAGGCTCGAAGTTAAACGAGCACATATCTTACATCGAAACTGCGATATGCAAATGAATTTACCGAACGAGTAGCCCACACACTTTCGATGGTTTTTCTCCGTGGGAAGCAGGCACTAAAAAAATCCAGGGATCGCTGGCTGGATCATGCCCACGCATTGTTCAGCGAGCCAAGCTCGGATGTCAGCCACAAGAAGATCCAATCGATCGATGCCGGTCGAGAAAATCGGCGCCGACACGGAGGTTCATCAGAGATTTCTCGCTTCGTTTAGAATGACATTTATGAGATTGTGTGAATCTGTCGCCGGCAGATGAAATACGATTGGAAACAGGCAGGCGAGGAATGGTCGGAACCATGGGGCGCGTCCGAAGCGCAATGGAACGGCACAATTTTTCCACGCATTCGTGATTGTCTGCCAACAGGCACGATTCTGGAAATCGCCCCCGGATTTGGACGGTGGACGCATTTTCTGAAGGATTATTGTGACGACCTGTGGGCCGTTGATAAATCGAGTGAATGCATCGAGGCGTGTCGCCGGCGTTTTGCGTCCGTCTCGCACGTGCGCTGTCATCTCAACGATGGCCGCTCTCTATCCATGATCCCCGACAGCTCAATCGATTTTGTCTTCAGTTTCGATTCCTTCGTGCACACGAACCGCGATGTGGTGGAGGCGTACGTCCGCGAACTCAGAACGAAATTGAAAATCGGCGGCAAAGGTTTCATTCATCATTCCAATTTTGGTGAGTACGTTGATTCGCCACGTGAAAGGCTACCAGACGTGCTAGCGAAACCATTGATCAAACTGCAGATTCTCGACTGGGCGCATCATCGAAACCCAAGCATGACCGCTGAATTATTTCGCGTCTTGTGCGAACAGAACGGACTGCATTGCATCGCTCAAGAGCTTGTAAACTGGCGTGGCAGACGGTTGATAGATTGCTTGTCGCTATTTGTCCGAAGCGACTCAGCGAAACAAGATCCTACGAAGATCATCCGAAATCCAAATTTCATGCGCGAGGCCGCGCGAATTCGCCGGGAACCGAGGAGACAACGCTGATAAATCCCCGCTAACACGCAATTGTTATTGATTCTGGACGCGTATGGTTCTCGTGCTTGTTTTCAGGTATCCCCGCGCGGGCCGACAACCGTAGTTAAAGGGACCGGTTTTGGGAGCACGAGCCGCGCTCGGTGAGTGGAAAAAAATGGCGCTGGAACTGAAAAGTGTGTGTGAAAAGTGCGGAGCCGCTCTCACGCTGGGCGGGACGGCATACATTTGCAGCTACGAATGCACATTTTGCCCGACGTGTTCCGAACAAATAAACTTTGTTTGTCTAAACTGCGGAGGTGAACTTGTGCGTCGGCCGCGTCGCAAAAAGTCGGCTAGTTCCGCCTCCGGTGATGCTTGATTCGATAGGTGAGAAAACATTCGTCGCCGATCGTGCGCATATCGATCAACGAGCAATGTACGCTGGCGGGCAGGAATTCCGTGCTCACACCTGTCAGCGTCGGCGCGGTCGCTCCGCCAAACATGTGCGGCGCAATCGTGAGATTGAGCTGATCGATCAAGTCTTCTTCCAATAAAGCTCGAAAAAGCGTAGGTCCGCCTTCGCACGCTAGCGTGCCTATTTTGTATTGATTACGCAGTGTTTTGAGCATCACAGCAAGATCGACATGCTTAGCGTCAGTTAAGTGTAGCGTGGCTTTGGTTTGCAACGCTTTCTGGTTTTTCTGAGGCATTCGTTTGGTAGAAAAGACAATGATCGGCGAAATGTTGGATTGAAAAATCTTCAGTCGCTCATCGATTCTGCCTTTGTTCGAAATGATCACGCGCATGGGCGATCGACTTTGACCATGCTTAGTCCTCAGTTCCTGCAGGTCCGCCGGCAATCCGAGCCGGACGTTATCGCGTTCCAAACTGGTGTGTCCTATTAAGACCGCGTCCGCCGACGCACGCTGGCGAAATAAATGCAGCTTGTCTTCACGCGAAGTGAAATCCACCGGCCCGAAGTTTTTCGTCGTGACTTTGCCATCGACTGTGATCGCGAAAGTGGCAACGACGAATGGGCGTTTGCGGTTATCGAAGCGGCCTTGCCGCCGCGAGTGTAGCGACCCCGAGGTCCGCCCCACGTCCTTACTCCGGTTCACCGAGCTCATGCTCCAGTGTCACAACTTCCTCTTCCATTTCGCGCAATCTGACGCGTTCTGCCGCGCCACTGGGTTTGTAAAACAGATACACAAGAGCGCCCGGAAGACAGCAAACAAGAATGATCACGAAACTGAGCGATCCAATGAGAATCGCTTCAGCTGCCGGCACACCACAGAGGCCGTTGAGCATGATCTGTAAAACTTTCTCGCGAAGCCCAATGCCGGCGAAACTGATCGGCAAAGCGGAGATCGTTCGTTCAACGGGCATGACGGCAAAAAAGTCGAGCAGCGGCACCCGTACCCCCAGCGCATACGCAGCAAAAAGGAAAGTCGTAAACGTCGCAAGATGCGCAACGATCGACGCCCCAAATGCCACCAGCGTTGCCCGCCAATGATGCGCGTACAGATGATACGCCGCGAAGATTTCAATCAATTTATCCCGGCCGGGAAAATGCGCCGGCAAAAAGTGGAACAGCTTGAAACCGCTGATGACGAAGGTTGCAGCCAGGAAGGTAATGGATGCGCCCAGAAGAATGAGCAAGAGCCAGAGTAAATTTCGGGTCTCCGGCTTTTGTGAAAGGAAATCATATCTCAGCGTGATCAGCGTTGCGGTTATGGCGACTAACGCAACAAGTCCGATGAATCGATCGAACACGACCGCCAGCAGCGCGCCCGCTTTTCTGTCGGGTGTCTCCTGAAGCAGGTAATAGCTCTTGATGATGTCGCCGCCGGTGCCTCCCGGAAGAAATTGATTGTAGAACAATCCGATAAAAAACAATCCGGCTAGGCGCGGCGCGCTGAGGTGAATCTGTTGGACCTTCAGCAAAACGTGCCAGCGAAAGGCAGCCGCCCCTTCCACCAGACCATAGGCCAGCACGCCCATCACAACCCAGCGATACTCCGCGTTCCGGAGCGCCTGTACCATCTGGGCGCGTCGATTTGGATCGTGATAAACCCAATAGAGTACCCCGATCGTGACGCTAAGTTGCAAAATCGTGACGAGAAGCTTCTTCATTCGCCAAAGCGTTCCTTCCAGATTCGAATCGACTGACGAATCGCATCCGCGGTTTTGTTCGGACTCATCTCCCAGACAAATAAGCAATTTATGGGAAGAAGCGGAACAAGTTTCTCGAATTCTATGCCCCCGCTGAAAGGCGGCTCATGATCCCGAGCCGGCCAGATGCAGTCCTGTACGTGGCAGCCAAAAGCCCTAGCACCCATGGCGCTCAACCACTCGGCATGATCGATGAAGCCGAGATTTTCTTTAATTTGTGAGTGACCGAAATCGTGCCAGTAGCCGACCTGACCAGAGTTCAATTCGTTCAGCAACGCGGGCAACTCGCGCTCGCTTGGAATTTCTTCGTAACCGCGCCGGCTTTCCAAAGCGATCTTCACACCTTTGGATTTGGCGTATTCAATGATTCGGAACAGGCAATCCTTCACACGCTGCAAATAAACAGGCGCGAGTGCTTCGCGTTTTTTCACGGCGCCGATTTTCAGCTTGACGTATTTACGAGAAAAATATTTACCGGTCCTCGCCAGCTCGATTAGTGGATCGGTGATGCTTGGCATTTTTACTTCGCCGAGGTGCAGAACAACAACTGGCGCATTCGACCGCGCGGCGAAATCCATGGTTTGAAATGTCTGCTTTACGGCGCGCTCACGTTCTTCAGTGGAGGGAACGGAAAATTGATAGCAGTTTGGCGAAGCCACCATTACTTCGACCGGTAGGGGACAAAAATTATGCAAACTGCTGAAGCGAACTTCTCCTGCGTCGAACATTTTTTGAATCCCCGGTACGAGCGACAGGCGAATGCCATGACCGAGCTCGATGAAATCAAAACCGAACTCGGTTTTAATTTCCCTCAGCATTGCTTCTCCGTCGGTGTGTCGTCCGGAGTTCCAGCAGGTGGAAAACGCGATCACACTAAACAGCAGCGGCGACTGGTGGCGGCGCGGGCGTTTCGGTGGCGGGCTTTTCTGGGACGGCCGGCCGTGAGCATTGTCGCCGAACTGGAGCAAGCACGGTGAGCGCGGTCACGCCATAACACCCAGCCGCGATAGCCAGCGCAGTGCGCATTCCAATCAGATCGGACAACCCCGTGATGCCTAAACCCGCGACCGGCATTAACCCAACGAAGCTCAGCATGAATACAGCCGAGACGCGTCCGCGCAGATAATCGGGAGCGCGTTCCTGCACAATCGTGTTTGCCAGTCCGAAATTCATTGCCAGGCCGAGCGAGTTAAGTATGAGCACAGCGGTAGCCACGTAAAAACTCGGCCCGCGGGACAAAATGAAAATCGCACAGGCGACTACGCAAACGTTCAGCATCATGATCGGTACACGTTTCTGGCGCGGAAGGGTAATGAGGAAAATCGCGCCGATCACCGAGCCTACTGCCGAAGCGCCCATTAAATAGCCAAGCCGATCTGCGCCGAGTCCGAGCACCAATCGCACATACAGTGGCATCATGACGGTAATGATCGGAAAAATAAAAACTGTCGTCGCTGCAATAAGGCCAATCATCGCGAGGCTCGGCTTGTCTTTCGCGACATAACGGAAGCCATCCTTGATTCCACTGGCGCGTTTACTTTCCTCCTCAGCGGTGCCCCGGGAACGCGGCGGAATCGTGAACAGCGCGATGATCATTGCAACAAACGAGATCGCGTTGCAAAAAAATGCCGAGGCGGCGCCCCAAGCGCTGATGAAAATTCCCGCGAGCGCTGGACCCACGACGCGCGAACCATGGAAGACCGCGCGGTCGATAGCAATTGCACTCTGGATTTCATTACGTGTGACGAGCTCAGGCACCAACGCATTTAGCGTCGGCATTTCGAATGAGTTCGAAATGCCGAGCAGCACTGCAAACGCCAGGATCTGCCAGATCTGTATTTTGCCGCTCATAATCAAGAGCCCAATTGAAATCGCGAGCGCAATCTGGATGTATTGGGTGGCCAGCAGAATTTTGCGCTTATCGAAACGATCGGCCGCCGAACCGCCGGCCATGGTTAAAAGAAGCATTGGCAGGCCGGCGGCGAGATTAGCCATTCCAAGAAGGAGCGCTTTGTTCGTGAGGGTGCTCATCACGTACCCTTGAGCCATCACCTGCATCCACGTTCCGGTATCGGATATCACGCTGCCAATGATGTATCGGCGAAACGCTCCGGGCCGCAGCACGCGTAAGGCGTGACGGGTGCCCAATTTCACTTCCGTACTCATTGCAAACACTCAGCCGTGTAGAGGCGTTTGTGTCAAACGCCTTAGTCTGTAGAGCGATACTTTAATGCTTAGGGGCAAGTTTAATTAATGTCGTTTATTTAACCGCAATTGCCGAGTTAACGCCGTTTGTTATTTTGGAGCATGCGCATCGACAGATACACCCAGAAAATGCAAGAGGCGTTGCAGGCAGCGCAGGATCTCGCCTCGCAACTGAACGATTCCGAAATCACGAACGAGCATTTTCTTTCTGCTCTTCTGGATCAAAGCGATGGCATCGCGCGCCCACTGCTGGAAAAGATCGGGGCAAATGTAGATCAATTGCGGGAACGCCTTCGTGCTGACTTGGAGCGTCGTCCCAAAATCCACGGAAGCGCTGCCGATCTTCGGATCTCCAACGAACTGCGCACCGTGCTGGACAACGCCGAGAAGGAGATGTCAAAGCTTAAAGATGAATTCACCAGCGCTGAGCACTATTTGCTGGCTTTGGCCGGCGTCCCGCAAAGCGGGATTCCGGCGACAAAATTGCTGATGGAATCAGAAGTCACCCGCGACAAACTCATGCAGGGGCTTCAGCAGGTGCGCGGTTCGCAGCGCGTGACCGATCAAAATCCAGAAGGAAAGTTTCAGGCCCTCGAAAAATATGGACGCGACCTCACCGAGTTGGCGCGCCGCGGCAAGATTGATCCGGTAATCGGACGCGACAACGAAATTCGACGTGTGATGCAGGTGCTCTCGCGCCGGACAAAAAATAATCCGGTGCTCATTGGCGATCCGGGTGTCGGTAAAACAGCGATCGCGGAAGGCCTGGCCCGGCGCATCATCAGTGGCGACGTTCCGGATTCGCTCAAAAATAAGCGCATCATTGCGATGGACATCGGCGCAATGGTCGCTGGCGCCAAGTACCGTGGAGAATTCGAAGATCGCCTCAAAGCTTTCTTGAAAGAAGTGACCGACTCGCAAGGCCAAGTCATTCTGTTTATCGACGAATTGCACACCATTGTCGGCGCAGGCGCGGCGGAAGGCTCAGTAGATGCATCGAATATGCTCAAGCCGATGCTGGCCCGCGGTGAACTACGAACGATTGGCGCGACCACAATCGACGAGTATCGCAAGTATATCGAGAAAGACGCAGCGCTGGAGCGACGTTTCCAACCGGTGCTGGTGAACGAACCGACCGTTGAAGATACGATCGCGATCCTGCGTGGGTTAAAGGAGCGATACGAAGTGCACCACGGCGTGCGGATCACCGATGGGGCATTGGTCGCGGCAGCAACGTTGTCGCATCGCTACATCACCGATCGCTTCCTACCTGACAAGGCGATTGATTTGGTCGACGAAGCGGCGTCCCGCTTGAAAATCGAGCTCGATTCGATGCCGACGGAAATCGACGTGATCGAGCGCCAGATCATGCAGCACGAGATGGAACGCCAGGCGCTCAAGAAAGAGAAGGATCCAGCCAGTAAAGAGCGTCTGAAGAAGCTTGAGAAAGAATTGGCTGAACTGAAGGAAAGGTCGAACGCGCTCAAAGCCGAATGGCAGAAAGAGAAAGCGGTGATCGATGAACAGCGCAAAGTAAAGGAAGAGATCGATCGTCTGCGGACTGACTTGGAGCGCGCGCAGCGGCGCGGTGAATTGGGCAGGGCGAGCGAGATTCAATATGGTCGAATCCCTGAATTAGAAAGAAAATTGGCCGAACTTACCGCGCGCTCAGCCAAAACCAAAAAACGGTTGCTGCGTGAAGAGGTGACTGAGGAAGATATCGCCGAGGTAGTGTCCAGTTGGACCGGCATTCCCGTGTCGCGATTGCAGGAGGGCGAGCGCGAGAAACTCGTAAAACTCGAAGAGCACTTGCACCTTCGCGTCGTCGGACAGGATGAGGCGATCAAAGCCGTATCAAACGCCGTGCGCCGGGCCCGGGCAGGTTTGCAGGACCCGAATCGCCCGCTCGGTTCATTTATTTTTCTCGGGCCCACCGGAGTCGGCAAGACGGAATTGGCGCGCGCACTGGCGGAATTTTTGTTCGATGACGAAAACGCTATGATCCGCATCGATATGAGTGAGTACATGGAGAAACACACCGTGGCGCGCTTGATCGGCGCCCCACCGGGGTATGTCGGCTACGAGGAAGGCGGCCAACTTTCCGAAGCGGTTCGCCGCAAGCCGTATTCGGTTGTGCTCTTCGACGAAATCGAAAAGGCGCATCCGGATGTGTTCAACGTGCTGCTGCAGGTGCTCGATGATGGCCGGATTACGGACGGGCAGGGGAGGACAGTGGATTTCAAGAACACCGTCGTCATCATGACTTCCAACATCGGCTCCCAATATATTACCGAGGAGGAGTCGCCCGAGGCACGCCGACGACTGGTGATGGATGCTTTGCGCGCACATTTCCGCCCTGAGTTTTTGAATCGCGTGGACGAGATCATCATTTTCGACCGGCTCAGCGAAGAGGAGCTGAAGAAAATCGTCGAAATTCAGGTTGGCCGTTTGTCGAAGCGTCTTGAGCAACAAAAGATCACCCTCAAGCTGTCTGATTCCGCCAAGGCATTGCTCGCGCGTGAAGGATACGATCCCGTTTACGGCGCGCGACCTTTGCGGCGCGCCATTCAAAGAGAAATTCTCGATCCGCTCAGCATCGATATTCTCGAAGGCAAAGTCCGCGAAGGCCAGACCGTTTACGTGGACGCGAAAAACGGCGCGCTCGAATTCCGCGTAACATAGAGTTTAATCTCTGCACCGGCCTATTTAGCCCGCGGTGTTATTTTGGGCTACTTCCGCTTTCGCCGGGAGCCGGACCTCACATCAATTCTTCGAGGTGAAGCTGGGAATACTTTGCTGCCGTCCTCTCGCCAAGAATCGGCGCCCTTCGCGCGCGACAATAATCGGATGTCCGATCGGAGTCGTTCCAAGGCGGCGGTTAAATCAAGGATGATCTGGATTCCTGCGAAATCGTTGCCGCAAACGGTCCGAAGCGCTTCGATGCGACGCAAGGTGCGAATGGCATTACCGTTAAAGCAATAGCCGTGATCGGTCGTGCCCGTCGCTGGCGAGAGAAGATGATGCTTGCAATAAATGAGAATCGTGCGTCGCGGGACATCGACGATGTGCGATGTCGTTTCAATCGTGTAGAGCTCATCGGCCGGCGGCTCAAACAGTTGGATTTCACGCGAGGGTACCTGCGCGCTTTCCCGCATGTATGCCGAACTTCTGGCTGGATCGATCATTTTTAAGTAATGGTTGCAGGATACGACAACGCGGCCAGAAGGGGCTCGAGGGTACGCTCGCCGTCATAGCGCTGACCATTAATGAAGAAGCATGGCGTGCCGTTGACTCCCGCACGCACTCCGCTTCTAAAGTCTTCGTGAATGCGCTTGGCATGGGCGCCCGAAATCACTTCCTGAATTAAACGCACTTCGCTCAGGCCGAGCGCGGCTGCGTATTCCGCCAGCGCTTCGTCATCGAGCGCATCCTGATTGGCAAAGAGTATTTCATGCATCGCCCAAAAACTGCTCTGTTCTGCAGCCGCTTCGGCGGCTTCAGCTGCATGCTGAGCATGCGGATGAACGTTCGTGAGCGGAAAATGCCGGAAGGCAAAACAGAGATCGTCCCCAAGTCGGCGCTGAATTTCTTTGACGATTGGCTGAACTTCGCCGCAAAAAGGACATTCATAATCTCCGTACTCCAGCAATGCAATCGGCGCGTCAATCGTGCCTTGAAAGTGATCGCGTTCAGGGTCCGGCAATTTGAGATACATTCGGCTGATCATTTGGCCTCCATCGTTGCCGGCACTGTTTGTTTGTTTTGCAAATCCTCCAACGCAGAAAGAATTCCATCGGCGCCGGGATTAACGCCGACTGGTGAAACAAAACTCCAGTAAACCTTCCCGTCCGCATCGATCACAAACAGCGCTCGCTCGCTCACACCATCCTTGTAGCGGTAGACTCCGTAACGACGGGCGATGTCCCCCTTCGGCTCGAAGTCGGCGAGAAGCGGGAAATGTAGTTTGCGGTCGCGTGCAAACGCTGCGTGACACCAGGCGCCATCGACAGAGATTCCAATTAGTTCAGCGCCGAGGTCGTGAAATTCCTTCAACATTTCGTTGTAGAGAGCCATCTGATCTCCGCAGACCGGGCTCCAATCTGCCGGGTAAAACGCCAACACGACCGGCTGACCACGAAATTCACTCAAGCTAAGCCATTGGTCGGGCGTACTTCGTAAAGTAAAATCTGGCGCCTCCGTTTTGGGAGGCAGCGCGGACCGCCGACTCTTGGAGTACATCTCCTTGTAGGCATGTTCTGGTTCCGACTTTGTACTTGTCGAAGGCATTGCTTTAGTCGTCGTTGACATAAAGAACGGTGATCGGTTTGCTAAATGGCGCGGCGCGGCACTTTCTGGTGTGCAGGGCATTCTGCGCTGGTTCGAACAATTGAATTTCGCGCGATCTGGTTTGTGCGATCGCCATAACATGCCCTCCTTATTTTCATCGAAATTGGCTCGACGCGCGCGCGTCTGATTCACTGTAGACGCGCACGCGCGAAAATACGGTCGCAGTGTTTACTCAGGCGACCTTGACTTCAATTTGTTTGGGTTGAGCGTGCTCGCTCTTTGGCACACGCACCATAAGCACGCCATTCTTGAACTCCGCGTTTACTTTGTTGAAATCGGCATCGTCTGGCAGAGCGAAACTGCGCATGAACGTACCGTAACCGCGCTCGACGCGGTGATATTTCTTTTTCTTTTCTTCTTTTTCAAACTTCCGTTCTCCGGAGATGGTCAACACGCCGTTTTCGACCGTGACCTTAACGTCTTCTTTTTTCATCTCAGGCAACTCGGCCTTGATGAGATATTCCTTATCATCTTCGGTAATGTCCGCCAGGGGCGTCCATTCAGGCAGAGTGATCTCTTCTCGACCGTTTCCGCGACGTTGCGGTCGGCCAAAAAGTGTTGAGAGACGGTTTTGGAACTCTTCCATTTCTCGGAGTGGCTCCCAGCGAGTGAGTGTTTGTTGCATTTCGATATTCCTTTCGAGTGTTGGTTGTTGAACTGTCAGTGGTTTGAATCGCAGCCGGAGTGCTGACGATTTCTAAATATCGAGTGATTCACCCGCTTCGCTGAGTATCTTAAGTTGTATTTTGCGCCGCTCAGATTTGCGTTCGAGAATGCCGATCCAATCAATCTGCTTCGTAGCGCGATACACAATTGAGCGCTGAGCCGCAACGGGGAGGGGTGAATGAGGCGACGACCCAGAGTGAGTGCCAGACTGCAATCGATTATCGATCCGACATTGGAAAAACCGCTGTTACATCTGCACGCGGCGATCAACGTCGATTCGTTTTGGAATGCCGTTCAAGATGTAATGGAAGCGGCGCTCCCCACCTGTTTCATCGGCCTGACCTTGCAGCACAGTCCGATTTTCCCAAGGATTGCCAAATCGACCGAGAAACTTTCGGGCAGCTTTTTCCCGATCGCGCCGATCGAGAAATATTTCAAGGCCCATCCACATCGGAACGTCGTATTCATCGGCGATTTTTATTCCGATAAGAGCCATTTTGGCGGTCCTCGTTTTACCGCGATTGTATGATGCCGATAAATGGCCGATGTGCCATCGGCTTGTTCTTCTGGGATTTCAGGCGCCTCCTCGCCGCAATCATTGTGGTTCGCAGCGTGCAGCAAGGCGAACTCTCGCGGTGCGAAATGAGATTGGTGCGCCATCTTCAATTTCAATTCCAAACAGCGCTGGGTCGGCTGCGTTTGCTCGAGCGCGAACGAGCGGAGCGAGTGGCCTTCGAACAATTTATGCGCCGTGTCCCGTTACCAACAGCTCTGTTGCGATGGAATTTGAGATTGGTGTATCGAAATCAAGCCGCAGCCGAGTTTTGTGCTGGGTGGCATCGTGGATTCTCGGGGTTGCGCTTCATCAAATTGAAAGCACCGCTTCCTCCTGAGATCCTCGATCGATGTCGCGTTCTCAAGAATCGATGGAAACAGCTAACTTCGCTTGGGCTTGCGCCAGCCAATTTCAGGGGCGAGACAGTTCGACACCCGACGCGGCGCGATCTTCGCGCCACTATCAGTTTGAAACAGATTAGTTCGGCCGCCGTCGGGCGACCACATTTTCTAATCGAGTTCGAGAGTTTACACGGGAGCCCCGCAACGGGATATCAGACCAGCGGCGCTTCCTTGTCGCATCTGGTCCGACTCACAAGTCGAGAACAAAATTTGGCGCGGTTAGTGTGCGATGGGCGCAGTAATCAGGAGATTGCAGATGAAAGCGGTTTGAGCCTCGAAACAGTAAAAAAACATCTTCCTTCCATCTTCAGCAAGCTGGAGGTCCCCAGTCGCGGCCGATTGATGGCGCTGATGCGATAACTGAGTGCCAAGATGTTTCCAATTCGTGACTCGGTTCCGCGCCGATCCGTGCCAGTAGTTACGCACGCGTTGATTTTTATCAACGCGATCGTTTTTTTCTTCGAGTTGATGCTGCCCCCGCATGGGGTCGAACAACTTTTTTATCTGTTTGGAATTGTGCCGGCCCGCTTCACTCATCCCGATTGGGCTGCTTATGTCGGCTTTCCCGTCGACGGTTACTGGACGATCCTTACGTATCAATTCCTCCATGGCGGCTGGCTCCACATCATAGCCAACATGTGGACGCTCTGGATTTTCGGCGACAACGTCGAAGACCGGATGGGATCGGTCCGATTTGCGATTTTCTATCTGGTTTGCGGCAGCATCGCTGGCCTCACGCAGTTGCTGACAAATCCGGATTCGACGCTTCCATCGGTAGGCGCCTCGGGCGCGATCGCGGGCGTGCTCGGTGCGTATCTGATGTTTTTTCCGACGGCGCGACTCATTGTTCTAATTCCAATCTTCTTTTTCCCGTTCTTTTTCGAGGTTCCAGCCGTACTTTATCTTGTCCTCTGGTTCTTCATTAATCTGTTTAGCGGCACAGCGGCGTTGGCCGGTCCGGAGCAGGTTGGCGGCATCGCGTGGTGGGCGCACGTAGGTGGGTTTGCGAGTGGGATGCTGCTTTGTCGATTGTTTGTGCGCCGGCGTCGCCAATGGCAACCGGATGAATATGGGTTCGAATGGGCGTGGGAACCGCGACCTCGTTAGGCGAAAGGAGAATGAAAATGGATATTTTCTGGCTGTTTTTCATGCTCTCAGCTTTGCAGCCGATCATCAAACAGAAATTGTTGGAAGCGTCGCGCAAACGCATGATTGCTCTGATCGAGCGCGAACGAAAATCGCGCGTCGTTCTTCTCGTGCACCGGCAGGAGACGATGAGCCTGCTCGGCTTTCCGATATTCCGTTACATTGACATCAACGATAGCGAAGAGGTACTACGAGCCATTCACCTGACCGATCCCGAGATTCCCATAGATTTGGTGCTGCACACGCCTGGCGGTTTGGTTTTGGCGGCAACGCAAATTGCGCGCGCGATTTTCACACGCAAAGGCAAAGTCACAGTGTTTGTCCCGCATTACGCCATGTCGGGCGGCACCCTGCTCGCGCTCGCCGCGGATGAAATCATCATGTCCAGGTACGCCGTATTGGGGCCGGTTGATCCGCAGCTCGGTGAATATCCAGCCGCTTCGATTTTGAAGGCGGCTCATCAGAAACCTGTCGCCGAGGTAGACGACAAGACATTGATCCTGGCCGACCAGGCGGAAAAGGCGATCACGCAAATGCGACATGAGGTGGGGGAGTTGTTAGCGGATAGATATCCGAGCGAAAAGGCGGAAGAGATTGCCAAACTTATGACCAGCGGCACGTGGACGCACGATTATCCCATCACCTGCGATCGCGCGCAGGCGCTCGGTTTGCCGGTCAACAGCAATATCCCGGAAAACGTGCTGCGATTAATGGAGCTTTATCCACAGCCCACGCGCCGGCAGCCTTCAGTAGAGTATGTGCCGGTTCCGTATCGCTCGGACCGGCATCCTGCGCCGAAGTAATGATTTGGACTGCCGCACGTCAGGGCGCGACCGCTTGTAAGGCGCACATAAGACCGCGGCCACTGTTTAAATGCAGATCGACAACTATCGCGGCATTAACAGCGTCGCAGAAACGAATGCGACCTCCCATAAAAGACATCACACTTGAGTTTCGCGAAAAATAGTCCTCACTACTAATCCCTGTGGTGAGCGCGAGGCCTAAGACGAACATCCGATTCAACGGGCGGGAGTACGCGAACGCCGACGAGATGCCGCCAGATGTCCGGGCGGCGTATGATCGCGCGGTGGACGACACTCCGCCGCTTCATTCCGGAGCGCGAATCGCTGCAAAACTCAAGGCGAAAATCATCGTTAATGGCAACGAGTTTAATCATCCCGGGGAGTTGTCGGTAGACGATCGGCACTCACTTCATGAAGCGCTCGAGGCTCTCGTCCAACTAGGCAGTCCAGTCGCTACTCCAGCGGCGTCTAACGGCGAGGCGCGGAGAGTCAGCCAGAAGAAAGTGTTCGTGGGCGTGCTCGGCGCGGCCAGTATTCTCGTCGCAGCCGTTTATCTGGTGCTGCGCGCCGTGTTAGGATAAGCGTGGACGCGCGCTCGGCGCGCGGGCGTGCTCTGTTGCATCTACGCTTTTCACTGAAACGTCATGTCGCCACTTCTCGAAAAGCCGACGCAAACGTTTCCATTTCAGATTTTTTTCCGATGGTCACGCGCATGTGATTTGGCAAAGCGGGAAACAATCGGCCGACGTGCACGTTTTGTTGTTTCATTGCCTGAATCAGTGGCACCACGGGCCGTTTGCAGTCGAACATGATGAAATTTGCCTGCGACGGAATGGTTTTGTAACCCAGCTTGTCGAGCTCGCCGATTGTGAACGTTTTCGCTTCGCTGTTTAAACGCTGGCCGTTTGGCACGTGATCGGGATCGTCGAGGCTCGCGCTCGCCGCGGCGAGCGCCATGATGTTGACACTGTCCCACATCTGATGCGCACGCATCGCGTCAATCGTTTGTTTTTGCGCAACGCAATAGCCGCAGCGCAATCCCGCCATCCCGTAAATTTTCGAGAACGTGCGCGCAACGATCAGATTCGGATGATCTTTCACCAGCGGGATCACGCTTTCGTAATTGGGGCTGTCGGCGAAATGAAAATACGCTTCGTCGACAAGCAGCACTGTTTCGGGCGGAGCTTTTGCAATGAAATCGCGCAGCTCATCTTTCGGAGTGATGCTCGCCGTGGGATTGTTGGGGTTGCAGACATAAATCAAGCCTGCTTTCGCGGCGGAAAGCATCTTTGGAAGGTCATGCGCAAAGGTTGACGTCAGCGGTATCTTCACGACTTCAGCGCCGTTTGTGCTGGCTTGTTGCATAATTGCTTCGAACGTCGGATCGGCTGCGACAAGCGTGCCACGGTCTCTTCCGGTGAATGTTTCGGCACAGAGTTTCAAAATTTCGCTGGAACCATCGCCAAGCAGAATCTGGTTGTGATCCACGCCGTTAAGCTTCGCCAGTTTATCGATTAGAACGTTGTTGTGTTCATCAGGATACCGGCAGGCGACGGTGAATGAATCAGTCATGGCCTTCAGGGCTTTCGGTGACGGTCCGTACGGATTTTCATTCGCGCTCAACCGAACAACCTGGCCTGTTGCGGGGATATGTTCCGGCTGCTTGGAGAATGAACCTGCCGGCCTAACGAAAGCTGCTGCGGCGCCGGCGCCGAGCAGGCGGGCAAAATCGCGGCGGGAAATGGAAATCGTATTCATATCCGCTATTGATAAGATAGTCCGCGGTGGGATGCGAGGTCGAATTGCGTGGTGCGAGGTACGCACACGTCTGGGGAGCGCAGGCTGCCAGCCTGCAGATTTCGGCAGCTTGCCGAGACCGGATCATTCATCGTCGCTCCAAATTGCGCGTGCAAAGATGGTTGCCAGCAGGGCTGCTGGCATCTACAGGCTGGCAGCCTGTGCTCCCCAGAAACTACGCGTTACCGCGGGTTCGCCGCCTCTACCACCGGCGGTTACATTGCGCCGTGATCTTTTCATTGTTAAAACAGCACAGAAGAAAACGCCTGCGAAGGCGACCGTTTTCGAAAGAATGGCTGGCGTTCATTCAGCGTCACGTTGTATTTTTTCGCAGGCTATCCGCGAGCGATCGCGTGGAATTACTTGGTCACACTCAGATATTTCTTGCCGAGAAACGGTTCGAGGGTTGCGGCGGTTTCACGATCACAGATGAGGTCCGCGTGACCGTCGCGGCGCAAGCATGCCTTCTTTTGCTGCATCGCAAGACGGATTATTTCCCCGAGCTGCTCACCATTCTTGTTTATCCACTGACGTACATGGTGGAGGAAAAACGACAGGTTGGAGAGCATCTTTGGGAAGAGGGCACTGTGAGTCGCCTCGGCGAGACCGGCCGTCGAATGGGATCTCTGGTTCTGTCCTGGGACGCCGTGAAATATGGCGCGGCTGATCCCTCCGACGGTAAGAATGTTGTTCTGCACGAATTTGCTCACCAGCTCGACTTCGAAAACCACGCAGCCGACGGAATGCCGGGTTTAGCGACGCGCGAGCAGCAATTAACCTGGGCCGCCGTGATGCGATCCGAATTCGCATCGCTGCGCGCTGCCGATGAGAGCGGCATACCGACGTTGCTCGACACGTACGGGGCAAAGGATCCTGCCGAATTTTTCGCTGTGTCGGTGGAAGCGTTTTTTGAGCTGCCGCGGGCGTTGCGTGCCCGTTATCCAAAATTGTACGAGCAACTACGCAACTATTTTCAACAAGACCCGGTGGAATATTCGGCCGAAACGATCGATCGTTAGGGGCGCGCCGCTGCGGTGTCCGGACGGCGCGGCGCACCGTCCCTACCAATTTACTCGGCGAGTTTCATCGAAACGCCTTACGATTATCGCGGCTGTGGGACGATCCGGATATAT
>WNFR01001807.1_pt1 | contig 22384 bp, 20 predicted proteins | sample 5400221 | NCBI WGS metagenome assembly WNFR01 (sample SAMN13153357, study PRJNA577476) | soil metagenome | isolation source: 40 cm soil under Madrone tree | place: USA:California | collected 2016-06-14 | reverse complement strand
CGACCCGCCCGCAGCGATACGCGTTCACCCTCGGTGCTCACGGTGACGCTCGTCTTCTCCGGTAGCGAGCGGAAAATGTCGAGCAGTTTGCGGCCCGGCACCGTGATGTCTCCCGGCTGCTGCACGTTCACCGTGCAGGTCGCCACGAGCTCCACCTCCAGGTCGGTTCCCGTCACACTCAGGCGATTATCCCGCGCCGCCAGCAGCACGTTGGCCAGCACCGGCATGGTCTGGCGGCGCTCGACCACGCCGATGACACTCTGGAGCGGTGCGAGCAGGTCCTCGCGGGTGGCGGTCAGTTTCATGAAAGCTCTCTTCAGTGGAATCTTATTTGGTGGAAGTCTCTTTATTGTTAAGACTATAGAGCTTAGGGATAACGGGCATAAGAAAACTTTCCACGCCCGCTCAGGCTGTTGTCGACCATTTTCCGCGGCACATGTACGGGGACGAGTCGACCAACAGCTGTGCGCGGCCTGTTCGTAACTTTATCCTCATGCTCGCCCACAGCAAGTCCACAGGGTGGTCCACATCAACCCGCCAGGGTTCTCAACAGGTTTGAGTAGTCTTCCTTGATGCGCTGCTCGCTGTCGCGCAGCTCCTTGATGCGCTTGCAGGCATGCAGCACGGTGGTGTGATCGCGGCCACCGAACGCATCGCCGATCTCCGGCAGACTGTGGCTGGTGAGCTCCTTGGCGAGCGCCATGGCGACCTGCCGCGGGCGTGCCACCGAGCGGCTGCGGCGCTTGGACAGCAGGTCCGCCATGCGCACCTTGTAGTAGTCCGCCACGGTCTTCTGGATATTCTCCACGGTGATGAGTTTCGCCTGCAGCGACAGCAGGTCCTTGAGCGCCTCCTTGGTGAATTCCAGCGTGATGGCGCGTCCCGTGAAGCGCGAGTTCGCGATCACCCGCCGCAGCGCGCCCTCGAGCTCGCGCACGTTGGAGCGGATGCGCTTGGCGACGAAGAACGCCACTTCCTCGGGCAGCGCCACACCGTTTGCCTGCGCCTTGGTCATGAGGATCGCCACGCAGGTCTCGAGCTCCGGCGGCTCGATCGCCACCGTGAGGCCCCAGCCGAAGCGTGATTTCAGGCGCTCTTCCAGCCCCTCGACCTCCTTCGGATAGCGATCGCAAGTGAGGATCACCTGGTGCTGTCCCTCCAGCAGCTCGTTGAAGGTGTGGAAGAACTCTTCCTGCGAGCGCTCCTTGCCGGCGAAGAACTGGATGTCGTCGATCAGCAGTGCATCGAGCGAGCGGTAGGCGGTCTTGAACTCGTTCATCGAGTTGTGTTGCAGCGCGCGCACCATGTCGCTCACGAAGCGCTCCGAATGCACGTAGGCAATGCGCGCTTCCGCGTCGCGGTCCTTGATCAGGTGCGCGACCGCGTGCATCAGGTGCGTCTTGCCGAGGCCGACGCCGCCGTAGATGAACAGCGGGTTGTAGGCGCGGCCGGGATTTTCCGCCACCTGGGCGGCCGCGGCCTTGGCGAGCTGGTTGCTCTTGCCTTCCACGAAGGTGGCGAAGCAGAAGTCGGCATTGAGCCGCGCGCCGACCACCAGCCCTTCGGCGCGGCGTGCGCGCCCGGGTAGCGCTGCGACGGTGGCGCGCGCCGCGGCGCTGCGCGAGCCGACTTCCACGGTCACGATGGGCACGTCTCCGGTGCTCTCATCGCGCAGCAGCTCACCGATGCGCGGCAGCAGGTTGGCGTTGATCCAGTCGACCACGAAGCGGTTGGGCGCCAGGAGCTTCAGCGCACCGTTCCCCTCCATGGCCTGCAACGGCCGCACCCAGGTATTGAACTGCTGCTCCGGAAGCTCCGTCTCCAACGCGCCCATGCAGCGAGTCCAAAGCGACGCTTCCACGCGCGTTGCCTCCGCGACGTTTTCAGGTGAACGTTGAGGAAAAGGCCGCGGAGTCTATACCGATCGCGCCGCGCGCTGAAGGTTTTCGCAAGCGCAGTGTATTGACACCTTGACGCTCAACGGCTTAGCCTTGCCGCCCTTTTTTGCGAGCCACGCATCGTCCACGGAGCCCACGGCATGAAGCGTACCTATCAACCGAGCAAAGTGCGCCGCAAGCGCACCCACGGGTTCCGTGCGCGCATGGCCACCAAGGGCGGCCGCAAGGTGCTCGCGCGGCGCCGCGCCAAGGGCCGGCACAAGCTGATACCCTAGGCCCCACGGGTTCACGCGCACTGCGACTGCGACAGCCCCTGCGTAACCCATCCTTAACAGTCTCCTCAAGGGCTCGATGCCAGGGCGGCTCACTCTGCCGGCGCGACTTCGTCTGCGGCGCAAGCGCGATTTCGATGCCGCTTACGCGCGCGGGCGGCGCATGGGCGATGGATTTTTCGCGGTGACTGCGAGTGTCAACAAATCGGGCGCCCCGCGTCTGGGGCTGGCGGTGGCGGTGCGTGCGGCGGGCGGCGCGGTGGCTCGCAACCGCATCCGGCGCATCATCCGCGAGTCCTTCCGCCTGCACCAGCGCGAGATCCCCGCCGTGGACCTGGTGGTGAGCATGCGGGCAGGCGCGCGCGACGCCACCGGTGAGGCGCTGCGCGAGAGCCTCGCGGCACTGTGGAAGAAGGTCGGCGAGCAATGCGCCACGTCGCAGCCTTCCTGATCCGCCTGTATCAATCGACCGTCAGTCCGCTGCTCGGGCCGGCGTGCCGTTTCTATCCCTCCTGCTCGCAGTACGCCCTGCAGGCGCTGCTGCGCTTCGGCCTCCTGAAGGGCGGCTGGCTCGCGCTCGCGCGCCTGGCGCGCTGCCACCCGTGGCACCCGGGCGGATTCGATCCCGTGCCGCGCGCGCCCCTATGCACCCGTCACGCTCATGACCAATAACCTCACTCGCTTCAGCCCGCGTCTGTGGCTGTGGGTCGCGCTCGCGGCGCTGCTGCTGCTCAACTACCAGACCTGGATCCACGACTACGCTGCGCCCTCGGAAGCCGCGACGGCCTCGCAGGCGGCGAACGCGGGCCCGCACGCGGCCGCGCCTGCGAGCGATCTGGGCAGCCGGATTCCCGAGGCACCCCGCGCCGCGACTCCCGCCCGCGGCGAGCGCGCCCAGAGCGAAGCCGGGGCGGCAGCCGCCTCAGGCGCCCCCGGCACGGCGCCCGGCTCCGCCGCCGCGGCGCCGCGGGTACGCGTGCGCACCGACGTACTCGACCTCGACATCAGCACGCTGGGCGGCACGCTCACGCGTGTGGATCTGCTCGCCTATCCGCAGGTAAAGGGCGAGGCCACGCCGGTGCGCCTGGAGAATGAGGACGATCCGCTCACGCGCTACGAGCTGCAGTCGGGACTGACGGACTCGGGCGGCGCGCCCTATCCCACTCACCTCGCGAGCTTTGCGAGCGAGCAGGCCGAGTACAGCCTCGATGGCCGTAACGAGCTGCGCGCGCCGCTCACCTGGAGTGAGGGGGGAGTGAGCGTCACCAAGACCTTCGTGTTCCATCGCGGCGAGTACCGCATCGATGTGCAATACGAGGTTCACAACGGCGGCAGCGCGCCCTGGCCCGCGCGCCCGTACGCACAGATCCTGCGCGATGATCCGCCCACCAAGCGCTCCATGTTCAATGTCGAGAGTTACGCCTTCCACGGTCCGGCGATTTACGACGGCACCAAGTACCGCAAGCTCGACACCACCGACGCCCAGGACAGCCACCTGTCCCTTGAAGTGCGCGACGGCTGGCTCGCCGCCCTGCAGCACCACTTCGTCAGCGCCATCGTGCCGCCGCGCGGCGCGCCCTGGCGCTACACGCTGGGCGCATCCGGGAATGAGTACCTGCTGTCGGCCACCGGCCCTGAGCAGACGGTCGCACCCGGCGCCACGGCGCAATTCGGCGAGTCGCTCTACGTCGGCCCCAAGCTCCAGGGGCAGCTCGAGGCCACCGCGCCGGAGCTCGGCCGGGTGGCCGATTACGGCCGGCTGTGGTTCCTGTCGATGCCGCTGTTCTGGGTGCTCGCCAGGGTGCACGCGCTCACCGGCAACTGGGGCGTGGCGATCATCCTGGTCACCTTCCTGCTGAAGCTCGTGTTCTATCCGCTGTCGGAGGCGAGCGGCCGCTCGATGGCGAAGATGAAGACCATGCAGCCGCGCATCAAGAACCTGCAGGAGACCTACAAGGACGACCGCGAGAAGCTCGGCCGCGCGATGATGGAGCTGTATCAGCGCGAGAAGATCAACCCGGTCGCTGGCTGCCTGCCGATCGTGATCCAGATCCCCGTGTTCCTCGCGTTCTACTGGGTGCTGCTCGAGAGTGTCGAGATGCGCCAGGCGCCGTTCGCCCTCTGGATCCATGATCTGTCCTCGCGCGACCCGCTGTTCATCCTGCCGGGGATCATGGCGGTGGCGATGTTCGTGCAGTACAAGCTCAATCCCGCGCCCCCGGACCCGGTGCAGGCGAAAGTCTTCATGATCATGCCGATCGCCATGTCGGCCACGTTCGCGTTTTTCCCGGCGGGCCTGGTGCTCTACTGGGTGACGAATACCGTGCTGTCGATCGCGCAGCAATGGAACATCAACCGCCGCATCGAGGCGGCCGCGGCGGCGCGCAGAACCTGACGCCTGCGCTGCGCGGCCCGTGCCGCGCACGAGGGCGCCGCTTCCATTCCGAGGGCCTCCGGCGGTAGCCTGCGCACGGCCGACCATATGACGCGTACGGACACCATCGTGGCCGCGGCGACGCCTCCGGGACGAGGGGGCGTGGGCATCGTACGCATCTCCGGCCCCAAGGCGCCGGAAGTGGCGGCGGTCATGCTCGGTGAGCTGCCGCAGGCGCGCCACGCGACCCTGGCGCGCTTCCTCGACGCGCAGCAGGAAGCGATCGACGCCGGACTGGCGCTGTTCTTTCCGGCGCCGCATTCCTACACCGGCGAGCACATCCTCGAGCTGCACGGCCACGGCGGGCCGGTGGTGATGGAGGCGCTGGTGGCGCGGGCGGTGGAGCTCGGCGCGCGCCGCGCCCACGCCGGGGAATTCACCCAGCGCGCCTTCCTCAACGACAAGCTCGATCTGGCGCAGGCCGAAGCCGTCGCCGATCTCATCGATGCCGGCTCGCGCGCGGCGCTGCGCGCCGCCATGCGCTCGCTGCAGGGGGAGTTCTCCGCCATGGTGCGCGGGCTCACGGAGGCGGTGATCGAGCTGCGCAGCTACGTCGAGGCGGCGATCGACTTTCCGGAGGAGGAAGTCGACTTCCTCGCCGACCACGAGCTCAGTGGGCGCTTCGAGGCGGTGCGCGAGCATTTCGACGGCGTGCTCGAGAGTGCGCGCCAGGGGCGGCTGCTGCGCGAGGGCATGACGGTGGTCATCGCCGGCCGGCCGAACGCCGGCAAGTCGAGCCTGCTCAACCGGCTCGCCGGCTACGATGCGGCGATCGTCACCGCGATTCCCGGCACCACGCGCGATGTGGTGCGCGAGCGCATCCATCTGGACGGCATGCCGCTGCACGTGCTGGACACCGCGGGTCTGCGCGAGGGAGGCGATCTGGTCGAGGAGGAAGGGATGCGGCGCGCGCAGGCCGAGATGCAGCGCGCCGATCGCGTGCTGTTCGTCATCGACACCGTGGAGGACCCCGACGCCACGGCCTTTCGCGACGAGCGCGCGCGGCTGCCGGCGGATGTCCCGGTCACGCTGGTGTTCAACAAGTGCGATCTCGCCGTCGGCCTGCCGGTCGCCGACACGCTCACCCGCCCGCCGCACATCACGCTCTCGGCGCTCACCGGCCGGGGGCTGGAAGAGCTGCGCGCGCATCTGAAGCAATGCATGGGGTACCAGAGTGTGGATGCCGGGACGATCAGCGCCCGCCGCCGGCACCTGGAGGCGCTGGCGCGGGCGCGACAGCACACCGAAGAAGCCGCGCGCCAGCTCACCGAGCAGCGCGCCGGAGAGCTGGTCGCCGAGGAGTTGCGGGCGGCGCAGCAGGCCTTGAGTGAGATCACCGGCGAGTTCACCAGCGAGGATCTGCTGGGGCGGATCTTTGCCGGGTTCTGCATCGGCAAGTAACAGAGCGCGAGAGCGTCGCGCCGTGCCAGGCAGAGCATTCGTCCCAGCTTGGATTCGTCACAGGTTGGAAACACAATAACAACTCTGAGCGGCCAGGGACGGCGTTCACCGCAAGCCCTTTCTGCGTCGCTTGGTGTTCGACAAGCGCAAACAGGGAGGATGTGAAATGACAAGCTCAGGCTACGTGCAGACACTGAGGGCGGCGGCGCTCATCGGCTGCCTCGCCACCGCCAGCGCGCTGGCGGCGGATGAGAGCCTCACCGAAAATCCTTACGCGCCCGCGTACGGTCACGCCTACCGCCACGGCGCGGTGCCGACTCGCGAGGCCGTGCAAAAAATGCGGGACTGGGAGGCTTCCAGGGCGGCGGCCCAGCGCCGTCGCAGCACCAAGATCCTGGCGTTCGGCGGCGGGATCGACGGCATCGGTGTCACCAGCGGTACCCCGAAGGTCTACCTGGTGTTCTACGGCAGCCAGTGGACCAGCGGCGGGGATCCCCATGGCGCGGCCACGTACCTGCAGAACCTGTTCCGCGGTATCGGAACCGGCGGTGAGATGTGGTCGGGCACCATGACGCAGTACTGCGACGGCCCGAGCGTGCCCAGGGGCGCAACCACCTGCAACCCGGGCAGCACGCCGCACGTGGGTTACCCCAGCGCCGGCGCGCTGGCCGGAGTCTGGTTCGACACGGCAGCTCCGTCGCCCTCCCAGGCGAGCATCACGCAACTGGCGCAGGAGGCGATCAGGGCAGCCGGGCATTTCGGCAACACCACCGCGGCCACCAATCGCTACGCGCAGTACGTTGTCGTGTCGCCCTCAGGCACGCACCCGGACGGCTTCGGCAGCGCGAATTTCTGCGCCTGGCACACCTACACGACCTCCTCTTACGGCGATATCGCCTTCACCAACATGCCCTACGTGACCGACCTGGGCGCCAGCTGCGGCGAGAACTTCGTCAACAGCGGCTCCGCGGGTCTGCTCGATGGCTTCTCCATCGTGAACGGCCATGAATACGCCGAAACGGTGACCGATCAGAATCCGGCCGGCGGCTGGACCGCGCGCTCGGGCGCGGAGAATGGCGACGAATGCGCCTGGATCAGCTCCGGCCAGGGAGCGGCTGCGAACGTGAGCATGGGCAATGGCGCGTACGCGATGCAGAGCACCTGGTCGAACGACACCAACGCGTGCGACATCTCGCACGCAATCCAGTAGCCGCTTCTTAACTCAGGGAGGATTGAAAATGACAAGCTCAGGCTACCTGCAAACACTGACGACGGCGTTAATCGGCTGCCTCGCGGCGGTCGGATCGCTCGGCGCCGGCGAGCCCCTCACCGGCAATCCCTACGCGCCCGCCTACGATCACGCTTACCGCCACGGCGCGGTGCCCACTCGCGAGGCCCTGCAACGCATGCGCGCATGGGAGGCTGCCCGGCAGGCAGCGCCGATCCTCAACCTCCCCGGCCTCAACACCCTCTCCTACGGCGGCGGGATCGACGGTATCGGTGTGACCAGCGGCACCCCGAAGGTCTACCTGGTGTTCTACGGCAGCCAGTGGACCGGCGGCGGGGATCCCAATGGCGCGGCCACCTACCTGCAGAACCTGTTTCGCGGGATCGGTACCGGCGGCGAGAGGTGGTCGGGCACCATGACCCAGTACTGCGACGGCCCGACCGTGCCGGCGGGCGCCACGACCTGCAACCCGAGCAGCACGCCGCACGTGGGGTACCCCGGCAGCGGCGCCCTGGCGGGAGTGTGGTTCGACACGGCGGCCCCGTCGCCCGCCAATGCCACCGCCGCGCAACTGGCGCAGGAGGCGACCCGCGGCGCGGCCCACTTCGGCAACACCACACCGGGAGCCAACCGCTACGCGCAATACGTGGTGGTGTCGCCGACGGGGACCCATCCTGACGGCTTCAACACGCCGACCTCGAATTTCTGCGCCTGGCACGACTACACCACCTCCTCCTACGGTGATATCGCCTTCAGCAACATGCCGTACGTGACCGACCTGGGCGCCAGCTGCGGCGAGAACTTCGTCAACAGCGGCTCTGCGGGCCTGCTCGATGGCTTCTCCATCGTGAACGGCCACGAGTACGCCGAGACGGTGACCGATCAGAATCCGCCCGGCGGCTGGACCTCCATCCTGGGCCAGGAGAATGGCGATGAGTGCGCCTGGATCAGCTCCGGCCAGGGAGCGGCTGCGAACGTGAGCATGGGCAATGGCGCGTACGCAATGCAGAGCACCTGGTCGAATGACACCAACGAGTGCGACATCTCGCACGCCATCCTGTAGCTGCTCCGCCGTTGGTCATACCGAAGGGCCGCCGCGCGCGGCCCTTCTTTTTACGGCTGCTTCGGCGGCGGCGCGCTCGCGGACGCGGCGCTGCCCTTGAGCCCCAGGTCCTTGCTGTACACGACATTCATGACGTTGTCGTACCAGCCCTCGACCTCGGGCTTCACCAGGTGCTTGTTGACGTAGAAGTACAGCGGCAGCAGCGGGTGATCGCGCAGCATGAGCCGCTCGGCCTGCTCGAACAGTGCGCGCCGCTGCGCCGCGTCGGTTTCGGCCGCGGCGCGCTTGAGCAGCGCGTCGTAGGCCGCGCTCGCGTAGTGCGGCAGGTTCACCCCGAAGTCGCTCTTCAGGTACTGCGCGAAGGTGTAGGCGTCGTTGTAGTCGCCCACCCAGCTCGAGCGGAACATCTCCACCTCGCCGCGATCGATGTCCTGCAGCAGGGACTTGAACTCCACCTGCGTCAGGCGCACCTCGGCCCCCAGGGCCTCCTTCCACATGGAGGCGATCGCGACCGCGAGCTTGGTGTGCACTTCGCCGGAGTTGTAGCGCAGCTCGAAGCTGAGTGGCTTGTCGGGTGAGTAGCCGGCTTCGTGGTACAGGCGCTGCGCTTCGGCCACGCGCGCCACCATGGGCTCGCCCCGATAGTCGAAGGACTGCGCGCCGTAATTGTCGATCCCCGGCGGCACCCAGCCGTAGGCGGGCAGCTCGCCCACCCGCAGCACGAGCTGCGCGAGCTTCTCGCGGTCGATGACCAGCGACAGCGCCCGGCGCAGCTTCGGTGAGTCGCGGAAGGGTGCGCGCCTCAAGTTGAAGCCGTAGTAGTAGGTGGTGAGCTGCGGTGAGACGTGCAGCTGATCGGCGAGGTTCGCCTTGATCCAGTCGAACTGCCCGCGCGGTACCACGAACGTGACCTGCAGCTCGCCGCCGCGGTAGCGCGTGAGCTCGGCGTTCTCATCCGGGATCAGGAGGTACTTCACCGCATCGAGCCGCGTCGCGGCGTTGTTCCAGTAGTAGCGGTTGCGGCTGGCGAGGATGTAGGAGCCCTGCACCCATTCCTTGAGGACGAAGGCGCCGTTGCCGACCATCACGCCGGGCCGCGCCAGGCCTTCCGGGTGGGCGGCGAGCGTCGGCCGGTGCACCGGACAGGCGCTCGGATGCGACAGCAGGGTCGGCAGATACGGCGCAGGCGTCGCGAGCGTGACGACGACGGTCGCATCATCCGGCGCCGCCACGCCCAGAGCCTCGGGCGGCTTGCGAGCGGCGACGATGTCGCCCGCGTTTGCGATGACGTCGATGTACTGCGCATAGCCCGAGGCGGTGGCGGGGTCCACCAGGCGGCGCAGTCCGGCCACAAAATCCGCCGCCACCACCGGCTCGCCGTTCGACCAGCGCGCCTCGCGACGCAGCTTGAACACATAGACCCTGCCGTCGGTGCTCACGCCCCAGGTGCTCGCCACCCCCGGCGCCACGGCGGCATTGCGGTCGAGCGTCGTGAGGCCCTCGCACAGATCGCGCAGGATGCTCTGCGCCTCGAAGCCGCGCGCTTTCTGGGGATCGAGGGAGTCCGGGTCGGGTCCGCCGCCGCGCACCAGCATGGCCGCCTGCGGCGCGGCGCCCGAGCCTGCGGGCCCCTCCTGCGAGCGCGTACAGCCGGCGAGGCAGGCGAGCAGCGTCGCGGTGGCGGCGGCGGAAAGCGCGGCGCGCCGCGTGCTCATGCCGGGCGCGTGCGGCTCGAGTTGATCTGCCCGCGCAGCTGCTGAGTCGCCGCGCGCGCCGCGGTGGCGAAGTCCTCGCCCGAGGAGGCATACAGGATGGCGCGCGAGGAGCTGATGATGAGACCGGTGCCGCGCGCGGTCTGGCCGTTCTGCACCACCTGCGCCACGTCGCCCCCCTGCGCTCCGACCCCGGGCACGAGCAGCGGCATGTTGCCCACCAGCGCTCGCACCTCGGCCAGATCCCCGGGATAGGTGGCGCCCACGACCAGGAGACAGTTGCCCCGGGAGTTCCAGCGCTGCGCGGCCAGCTCCGCGACCACCTGGTAGAGCTTGCGTGCGCCGATCAGTCGGTCCTGCAGGTCGCGCGCCCCGGGATTGGACGTGCGGCACAGGATCACGACGCCCTTGTCCGCGTGCCGAAGGAACGGCTCGAGGGAGTCACTGCCGAGATAGGGGTTGACCGTGACGGCATCCGCGCCGTAGCGCTCGAAAGCCTCGGTGGCGTAGCGCTCGGCTGTCTTGCCCACATCGCCGCGCTTGGCATCGAGAATCACCGGTACGCCCGGATGCTTCTTGTGGATGTACTCGATGGTGCGCTCGAGCTGATCCTCGGCCTCGCAGGCGGCGTAGTGCGCGAACTGCGGCTTGTACGCGCACACCAGGTCGGCGGTGGCGTCGATGATGGCCTTGTTGAACTGGAAGATCGGCGAGGGTTCGGCGGCGATATGCCGCGGGAAGCGCTCGATGTCCGGGTCGAGCCCCACGCACGCGAGCGAGTCGCTTCTCTCCCAGGCGCGCGTGAGCTGCTCGACGAAGCCGCTCATGCGACCCGTGTGCGCCCGCCGCCGCTGCGCTTCTTCAGGTGCACCAGCAGGATCGACACCGCCACCGGCGTCACGCCCGGGATGCGGCCCGCCTGGCCGAGGGTCGCCGGCCGCACCTCGAGGAGCCTCTGTCGCACTTCGTGCGACAGGCCCGACAGAAGCGTGTAGTCGAGGTCGGCGGGCAGCGCGGTCTCTTCGTTTACCCGGGCGCGCTCGATGTCGTCCTGCTGTCGCTCGATGTAGCCCGCGTACTTGGCGCGCACCTCGACCTGGGCGCGCACCTGCGCCGCCAGCCGCTCGTCCATCGTGCCCTCGCAGGCTGCACGGCCCTCGCAGGCTGCACGGCCCTCGCCGGCCGCACCGCCCTCGGTGCCCGCCGCGGCTACGGCCGGCGCCCCGACAATCTCCAGCAGCGCCTCGTAGGTCACTCCCGGGCGCCTCAGCAGCTCGAACGCGGACACGTCGCGCGCGAGCGGCGCGCCCAGCACGCGCTGCGCCCAGGGCGCCGGCACGTCCGCGGGCCGCAGGCGCAGCGCCTTGAGGCGCGCGACCTCGAGATCGGACGTGCGCCGCTTCGCCTCCAGAAGCGCCCAACGCTCATCGTCGACGAGCCCCAGCTCGCGTCCCGCGGGCGTGAGGCGCAGGTCCGCGTTGTCCTCGCGCAGCAGCAGGCGGTGTTCGGCGCGGCTGGTGAACATGCGGTACGGCTCGCGCGTGCCGCGCGTCACCAGGTCATCGATGAGCACTCCGAGGTAGGCCTCGCTGCGCTTCGGGACCCAGGGCTCGCGATCCCTGACGGCGAGCGCGGCATTGATGCCGGCGATGAGGCCCTGCGCGGCGGCTTCCTCGTAGCCGGTGGTGCCGTTGATCTGGCCGGCGAAGTACAGGCCGGCGAGCGCGCGTGTTTCGAGGGAAGTCTTCAGCTCGCGCGGGTCGAAGAAGTCGTATTCGATGGCATAACCGGGCCGTGTGAGGTGCGCGTTCTCGAAGCCGCGGATGGTGCGCACGAACTCGCACTGCACGTCGAAGGGCAGGCTCGTGGAGATGCCGTTCGGGTAGACCTCGTGAGTGTTCAGTCCCTCGGGCTCGACGAAGATCTGGTGCGAGGGCTTGTCCGCAAAGCGCACCACCTTGTCCTCGACCGAGGGACAGTAGCGTGGGCCGACGCCTTCGATTACGCCGGTGAACATCGGGGAGCGGTCTGTGGCGGCACGGATGATGTCGTGGGTTCGCTCGTTTGTCTTCGTAATGAAACAATCAACTTGACTCGGGTGCTCATTAACACGCCCGAGGAACGAAAAGACAGGTGTGGGGTCATCCCCGGGCTGAGCCGCCATGACCGACCGGTCGAGGGTACGGCCGTCGATCCTCGGCGGGGTCCCGGTCTTCAGTCTTCCCACGCGCAGCGCCAGCTCGCGCAGCCGCGCCGCGAGCCGGTTGGAGGGTGCATCACCGGCCCGGCCGCCCGGATAGTTGACGAGGCCGACGTGCATGCGTCCCGCGAGGAAGGTGCCCACGGTCAGCACTACCGCCGGGGCCTCGAAGCTGATGCCCGTGACCGTGACCACGCCGCGCACCCGGCCGCTGTCTACGATCAGGTCGGCCACCTCCTGCTGAAAGAGCGCAAGCTTCGGCTGGTTCTCGAGCAGGCTGCGGATGGCTTGCCTGTAGAGTTGCCGGTCGGCCTGGGCGCGGGTGGCGCGCACCGCCGGGCCCTTGCTGGCATTGAGCGTGCGGAACTGGATGCCGGCGCGGTCCGCCGCCCGGGCCATGGCGCCGCCGAGCGCGTCGATCTCGCGCACCAGGTGTCCCTTGCCGATGCCGCCGATGGCGGGATTGCAGCTCATCTGCCCCAGGGTCTCGATGCTCTGGGTGAGCAGCAGCGTGCGCGCTCCCATGCGTGCGGCGGCGAGGGCCGCCTCGGTGCCGGCATGGCCGCCGCCGATGACGATGACGTCGTAGGCGAATCGCTGCTGGGGACTCATGGCTTGCACGGCTGACGGCGGCGCGGGACGCGTATTGTAGGGCCGCAAACCCCACGAACAAGAGCGCGCTTGCCTTATGCTCTCACCGCATGCGGATCGCCCCTAGGGCCGTGGGCGCGCTGCTGGTGCTGGGCCTCAGCGCCGGTGCGGCAGCCGCGGCTGCGAGCGCGCCGGGCCTGGTACTGTCGGCGTGCGAGCTCGAACACCCGTTGCGATTCACCGTCGTGGCGGCCGAGTGCGGCGTGCTGTCGGTCGCGGAGAATCCACAGGATCCTGCCGGCCGGCACATTCTCCTGCACGTGGCGCGCGTGCCGGCGATCAGCCGGCGCAAACAGGCGGACGCGCTCTTCATCCTGGCCGGCGGCCCGGGAGCGGCGGCCAGCGCGTTCTACACCACCGTGGCCGGCGCCTTCGCGCGCATTCACCGCGAGCGCGACATCGTCCTCATCGACCAGCGCGGCACCGGAGGATCGAACCCCCTCGATTGCGCAGCGGACGCGCAGCTGCTGTATCGCGCAACGCAGGACGAGATCGCCGCCGACACGCGACGCTGCCTCACCCGGCTCAGTGCGCGCGCCGACGTCGCCTACTACACCAGCAGTCTCGCCGTGCAGGATCTGGAGCGCGTGCGTGCGGCCCTGGGTGTCGGGCGCATCGACCTCTACGGAAACTCCTACGGTACGCGGGTCGCGGAGCACTACCTGCGCCGCTTCCCGCAGCGCGTGCGCGCGCTGATTCTCGATGGCGTCGTGCCCGCGCCCGTGGCGCTCGGGCCGGCCACGGCGAGTGATGCGGAGCGCGCGCTCCTCGACATCCTGGCGCGCTGCGCCGCCGAGCGCGCCTGCCGCGCCCGCTACGGCGACCCCGCGCGCAGCTACCACAGCGTGCGGTCATCGCTCGCGAAGCATGCGGTGCCGGTGACGGTGGCCGATCCGTCCACGGGCGAGGCGACGCGCTTCAGTTTTGGCACCGCGCACCTGGCGACGGTGTTGCGCCTCGGCAGTTACACCGCGGAATACGCCGCGCTCCTGCCGCTGCTGCTCGATGAGGCCGCCGCGCACCAGGACTACGTACCCCTCGCCGCGCAGTTCCTGCTCATCGAGCGCGGCTACGGTGAGGCGCTCGCGAGCGGCATGCACAACAGCGTGGTGTGCGCCGAAGACGTGCCCTTCTATGACGCGCGTGCCATCGACCGCGCGCGCCTCGCCGATACCTTCCTCGGCACGCTGCAGCTCGACGGGCTCGAGGGCGTGTGCCGCATCTGGCCGCACGGGCCGATCGATGCGGACCTGCACGCGCCGCTGCAGAGCGACGTGCCGGCACTGCTGCTGTCGGGGAGCGACGATCCGGTCACACCCCCGGCGTTCGCGCAGCTTGCGGTGCGCGGCTTCCCGCACGGCCTGTCGATCGTGCTCGCGGGCTTCGGTCACGGCCAGCTGACCGCCCCCTGCATGGATCGCGTGCTGGCGCAGTTTCTCGCCCGCGCCTCGGTGGTCGGACTCGACCTCGACTGCACGCGCCGCGCGCGTCCGCTGCCGTTCTTCACCTCGCTGAACGGTCCGCCGCCCTGAAGGCGCCGGCACGCCTTAAGCGCCCGTGATCGAGGCCACTCACCTCTACAAGCACTTCGGCGCGGTCACGGCGGTGCGCGACGTCAGTCTGCGCGCGCCGGACGGCCGCATCACCGGGCTCCTCGGGCCCAACGGCGCCGGCAAGTCCACCACGCTGCGCATGCTGTACACGGTGCTGCGCCCCGATGCGGGGGATGCGCTCATCGACGGGCACAGCGCGGTGCGCTCGCCCCTGCAAGCCGCCCGGCGCCTGGGGGTGCTGGCGCACGGCGCCGGCATCTATCCGAACCTGACGGCGCGCGAGAACATCCTGTACTTCGGCGCGCTGCACGGCCTGAAGCGTGCCGCGGCGCGCGAGCGCGCCGCCGAGCTCGTGGGGCTCCTGGAGATGGAGGAATTCGCCGACCGCCGCGCCAAGGGCTTCTCGCAGGGGGAGCGCGTCAAGACCGCGCTCGCCCGCGCGCTCGTGCACCGGCCGCGCAACCTGGTGCTGGACGAGCCCACCAACGGGCTGGATGTCATGGCGGTGCGCGCCCTGCGCCGCCTGCTCGGATCGCTGCGCGAGGCCGGACACTGCGTACTGTTCTCGAGCCACGTGATGCAGGAGGTGAGCGCGCTGTGCGACGAGGTGGTGGTGATCGCGCACGGCACGGTGCTCGCGAGCGGCACCCTGGAGGCGATCCGCACCCGCACCGGCACCGCCGGCCTCGAGGAGGCCTTCGTTGCCCTGATCGCCGGCGCGGGTGGAACTTAAGCCGTGCGCGCCATCCTCACCGTGTTCGGCAAGGAGTTTCGCGAGAATCTGCGCGAGCGGCGCACGCTCATCTCGGCGCTGATCCTGGGTCCGCTGCTCGGTCCGTTGCTGTTCGCCGGCGGCCTGTCGCTGCGCATCGAGCGCGGCGCCGAGCAGGGTGAGCGCCCGATCACGCTCGCGGTGGTGCATGGCGAGCGCGCTCCGAACTTGCTCGGCTTCCTGCGCCAGTACGGGGTGCGGGTCGAGTCCGTGGACTACGACCCCGCCGCGGCCCGTGCCGCGGTGCAGGCGCACACCCACGAGCTGGTGCTGGCGGTGAGCGCGGACTTCGCCGCGCACCTGGCGGCGGGCACGCCCGCGGCGGTGCTGCTGTACGCGGATTCCTCCGACCCGTCCGTGTCCGGCACCCTCGCGCGGGTGAGCGCGCTCCTGGAGCAGTACGGCTCACTCCTCGCGCGGCTGCGGGTGGTGGCCCGCGGAGTGGATCCCCTGGTGCTGTCCCCGCTCGCGCTGCAGGACATCGACGTCGCCACTCCGGCGAGCCGCTCGGTGCTGGCCCTCGGGACCCTGAGCTACCTGGTGCTGCTCACCATGCTGATGGGCGGCATGTACCTCGCCATCGACACCACCGCCGGTGAGCGCGAGCGCGGCTCGCTCGAGCCGCTGCTCACCGTACCGGTGCCGCGCGAAGCTCTGATCTACGGCAAGATCCTCGCGACCTGCGCCTACATGACGCTGTCGCTGACCCTCACCGTGGCGGCATTCGCGATCATGCTGCGGTTCACGGGGCTGGAGCGCTTCGGCATGAGCGTCAATTTCGGCCCGCTCGTGGGCCTCGCCGTCGTCCTGTTCTGTCTGCCGCTGGTGCCCCTCGGTGCTGCGCTGATGACCATCGTGGCCGCCTCCACGCGCAGCTACCGCGAGGCGCAGACCTGGCTCGGTCTGGTTTTACTCGTGCCGACGCTGCCGCTGGTGTTCGCCGGCGTGATGGGACTGCGCCCGACGCTCGCGCTCATGGCGGTCCCCTCGCTCAGCCAGCACTTCCTCATCACGAGCCTGTTGCGCGATGAGCGGGTGCCGGCGGCGTATCTCGCCCTGTCGGTCACCGCGACGCTCACCCTGGGCGCGCTGCTCATCGCCCTGGCCGGACGTCTCTACCGCCGCGAGGCGCTGCTCGGATAAGGCACGGCAGCCGCTGGCGGCGGTGCGCGCGCGAGCAGCGCGTGCAGTTGGGCGAGGTTCGCGTCCGCGAACGCGCGTGCCTCGACTTCGAAGCGGTTGTTCCAGTAGCCGCGCCGCAGGCATTCGAGCAGGTAGCGGGCCGCGGTGAGCTCGCCCGGCTGCCATTGCCTGATGACGTGGCAGTACTCGTGCAGCATCAGCCAGGGGTTGGCGAAGAACCCGGCGGCACTGCCGCGCAGGTAGATGCGCCCGGGGCGCGTGGTCGCAACCGCGCCGTGCAGGCGGGCGAACCAGGAATGCTCGATCACCGTGACGCGGGCGACGCTCGCGCCCAGCAGCACTTCGAGGGCGGTGCGCACCTCAGGCGGTGGCGCTGCTGCGCGTGAGCGTCTCATGCGCGGCCCCACACTCAGGCGTGCGTATGCACCCACCCCATGGCCGGCCGGAAGCGCAGCGTGCGTGCGGGGCCGGCCGCGATGTCTTCGGGCAGCACCTGCACCCCGGCGTCCTCGAGGTAATGGCGCACCAGCTTGATCACGATGTCGCAGGCCGGATTCACCTGCGGGCTGTCCGCGAGATGGGCCACGATCCGCGCCTGCAGACGGCGCGCGGCAGGGGCGCTCTCGCGCAGCGTCTCGAGGCAGCGGTGCAGCAGCAGCAGCTCGGTGGCGAGCGTCGAGTCGGTCACGTCGGCGGGCTTGGAGTGCCTGACGATGCAGCGCAGGTGCAACAGGGCCCCGGCCTCCTCGTCGGCGTCGTACACGCACACCGCAATCGCCGAGCGCAGCTCGGCTACCAGCAGCGCTTCGCCGGAGCTGACTTCGAACCGATCGGGCGCGACCTGGATTTCTGCGCTGGCCATGTACTGTTGTATACCGCGCCGCATGAGGCTGCGCGTTTCTCCTGCCCAAAGTATGAACTGCCGCACGAAGCACGCGTAGAATATGCCAATGGGCTGCGGGCTGGGGAACATGCGCTGTCTCATCGCCGTCATGCTCGCGTGCGTCGTGGCGCAGTCCCCGGCACGCGCACAACCGGCGCCGGCCTCACCCGTGTCGTCGATTCGCGTCAGCGGGGATGCCAGGATCACCGCCCGGCCCGATCGCGTACAGATCGATATCGGCGTGAGCACGCGCGCGGTGCAGTCGCAGGAGGCGGCGTCGCAGTGCGCGCGCCAGGTGGATGCGGTGCTGGCGGCGGTGCGCAAGGCCACCGGTCCCGCGGCGGACCTCAAGACCATCAGCTACTCGCTCAATCCGACCTACCAGTACCACCCGAAGGGTGAGGAGCCGACGCTCACCGGCTACAGCGCCCTGAACGTGGTGCAGGTGACGCTCGATGATCTGGCCAAAATCGGCACGGTCATCGACAGCGCGACGCAGGCCGGCGCGAATTACCTGCAGGGCATCCAGTTCACGCTGCGCGATCAGGACGTGGTGCGCGCCCAGGCGCTGCGCGAGGCGGCGACCCGGGCGCGCGCCGAAGTCGACGTGCTCGCCGCGACGCTGGGACTGAAGGTGGTGCGCGTGCTCAGCGTCGAGGAGAACAGTCCGCGCGTGATACCGGTGCGCGCCTACATGGCAGGACAGCGCGCGATGGCGAGTGCGGCCGCACCGACACCGGTGGAGGCGGGGACCCTGGACGTGAGCGCCAACGTCTTGCTCACGGTGGAAGTGAGCCCCACGGCACGCTAGGCTCAGATTCGAAAGGACCGACCATGACTACGGTGCGTCAGTTGCTCGATCGCAAGGATCGGGCGGTGTTTTCAGTAGGACCGGAGACGCCGGTGCTGGAGGCGATCCGCGCCATGGCCGAGCATCACATCGGGGCGCTCCTGGTCATGAAGGGCGAGGCGCTCGCCGGCATCGTGTCCGAGCGCGACTACGCCCGCAAGGTGATCCTGCTCGGGCGCTCCTCCAGCGACACGCCGGTGCGCGACATCATGACCACCCCGGTGCTCACGGTATCGCCCGAAACTTCCGTGGAGCAGTGCATGCAGCTGGTCACCGACAAGCGCGTGCGCCACCTGCCGGTGGTCGACGCGGGCCGCGTCGTCGGCATGGTGTCGATCGGCGACCTGGTGAAGGCGGTCATCGCCGCGCAGCAGCAACAGATCGAGCAGCTCGAGAGTTACATCCACAGCTAGCCGCGCCGCAAGGGCGCGCGCTGACTGCGCCTGCGACCGGCTACTTGCGCCAGTACGCCGGCCGGAACAGCACGATCACGCTGAAGATCTCCAGTCTTCCGAGCAGCATCGCCGCCGTGCAGATCCAGGTCTGCTGGACGGTGAGCGCATGCAGGTTGTGCACCGCACCCGGCGGCCCGAAGCCGTGTGCCGTGTTGTTGATCGAGGCGATGACCGCGCTCATGGAGGAGTCGAAGTCGAGTCCGGTGAGCAGCATGGCGAAGGTGAGCAGCACCGCTGTCATGAAATACAGGAAGATGAACGCCAGCACCGCGTGCCCCACGCCGTCGGGGATGGGCCGGCCGCCGATGCGCACCGGCGCGATGGCGGCCGGATGAATGAGGAGTGTGAGCTCGCGGCCCGCCTGGCGCGTCAGCAGCAGCGTGCGGAACATCTTGATGCCGCCCCCGGTCGAGCCGGTGCTGCACACGATGCAGGACAGGAACAGCATCCAGTAGGGCGCGAACACCGGCCAGCGCTGGTAGTCCTGGGTGGTGAGGCCGCTGGTGGTGGCCTGGGAGATGACGTTGAATGCCGAGTGGCGCAGCGCGGTGGAGAAATCCGCATACACCTCGTTGCGGGTGAGCAGCACCGCGATCGCGACCACGCTCACCGCCAGCAGAGCGAATATCGCCTTGCACTCCGGGTCGACCTTGTAGCACTCCAGTGACAGGCGCCGCAGCGCGATGAAGTGGCGCGCGAAGTTCAGCGACGCGATCAGCATCAGCACGATCAGCACCGCCTCGGTCGCCGCGGAGCCGAAGTACGCGATGCTGCGGTCGTGGGTGGAGAAGCCGCCCAGCCCCACCGCCGAGAAGGCATGGCAGATGGCATCGAACCACGACATGCCGCAGATCCGCAGCGCCGCGATGCCGGCAAGGGTGATGAGCGCATACACCAGCCACAGCGATTTCGCGGTCTCGGTGATGCGCGGCGCCAGCCGCTCGTCCTTCACCGGCCCCGGCGCCTGTCCCTTGTACAGCTGCATGCCGCCCACGCCGAGCACCGGCAGCACCGCGAGCGCCATGACGATGACGCCGAGCCCGCCGAACCAGTGCAGCGAATGCCGCCAGAAGTTCAGCGAGGGTGGCAGCTGATCGAGCCCGTTCAACACCGTCGAGCCGGTGGTGGTGAGCCCGGACATGGCCTCGAAGAACGCACCGGTGAAGCTCAAGTCCGGCAGCGACAGGAGCAGCGGCAGCGCCGCGGCGCCCGGCAGCAGCAGCCAGCCGAGGGTGAGCAGCAGGAACCCGTCGCGCGCCTTCAGCGCCCGCCGGAAGCGCAGCGTCGCGCCCGCCAGCAGCAGCCCCGCGCCGGCGGTGAGCGCCGCGGCCAGCAGGAATTTCGGCCACAGACCATCGGCCATCACCAGGGAACACCCGACCGGCAGGGCGTAGGCGAGCGCGAAGGTCCCCAGCAGCAACCCCAGAACGTGCGCGACCGCGAGCACCGCCGCGCCCTAACGCGTCGAACGCAGGAACAGGCGTTCGACCGCCTCGAGGTGGCGGCGATCGGCGAGGAACAGGATCACATGGTCGTCCGCGCACACCAGGGTGTCGTGGTGCGCCATGATGACCTCCTCACCCCGCACCACCGCGCCGATGGAGGCGCCTTCGGGCAGCGGAATCTGCCCCACCATCTTGCCGACCACGCGCGAGCTGCGCTCGTCGCCGTGCACGATCGCCTCCAGCGCCTCGGCGGCGCCGCGTTTGAGGGAATGCACGCGTACCACGTCGCCGCGGCGCACGTACGCGAGCAGCGAGCCGATGGTGACGGTCTGCGGCGAGATGGCGATGTCGATGCTGCTGCTCTCGACCAGCTCGGTGTACGAGGGCTTGTTGATGAGGGCGATCGCCTTGTGCGCACCCAGGCGCTTGGCGAGCATCGCCGAGAGGATGTTGGCTTCTTCCGAGTTCGTGAGTGCCGCAAACACATCCGCGCTGTCGATGTTCTCCTCGATCAGCAGCTCCTCGTCCGCGGCATCGCCGTGCAGCACGATGGCGTTGTCCAGCAGTTCCGCGATGCGGCGTGCCTGGCGCGCATCGCGCTCGATGATCTTCACCTGGTTGTGCGGCTCGAGCGTCTTGGCGAGGCGGAAGCCGATGTTGCCGCCGCCGGCGATGACGATGCGCCGCGCCGGGTCGTCGGCGTGGCGCAATTCGCCCATGACGCGGCGGATGTCGTTGCGCGCCGCCAGGAAGAATATCTCGTCGCCCTCCTGCACGACGGTGTCACCCTCGGGGGCAACGCCGCGGCCGTCACGGTAGATGGCGACCACGCGCACCTCCACCTTGGGCAGATGTCGCTTCAGCTCGCGCAGGCTCTGACCGACCAGGAGGCCGTCGCGCCGCGCCCGCACCCCCACCAGTCGCACCTTGCCGTCGGCGAAATCCAGCACCTGCAGCGTGCCGGGATGATAGATGAGACGCTCGACGTAATCGGTCACCAGCTGCTCGGGGTTGATGAACACATCGACCGAGAGGCCCTCGGCGCCGAACAGCGCCGCGCGGCTGGTGTAATCGGCCGCGCGGATGCGCGCGATCTTGGTCGGGGTGCGAAACAGCGTGAACGCCACTTCGCAGGCCATCATGTTGACCTCGTCGCTGGAGGTGAGCGCGACGATGATGTCGGCCTCGGCGGCGCCCGCGTTCTCGAGCACCGTCGGATGCGCGGCGTTGCCGGCGACGGTACGCACGTCCAGGCGGTCCTGCAGATCGCGCAGCACCTCCTCGTTGACGTCCACCACCGTGACCTCGTTGGCCTCTTCGCGCGACAGGTGGTCGGCGGCGGTGCGGCCGACCTGACCGGCACCCAGGATGAGGATTTTCATGCTGGCCTACAGCGGTTCGAGATTCGCGTACTGCACCATCAGCCATTTCGTGCCCTGGCGCTCGAAGCTCACCTGCACGCGCGCCTGTGCACCGTTCCCCTCGACGTTGAGGATCACACCCTCGCCGAATTTGCCGTGCCGCACCCGCGCCCCGAGCCGCACGCCGGCCACCGCCGGCTCCTCGAAGCGAAAGCGCCCCACCGCCGCAGGTAACGACACACCCACGCGCGGGCGCACTTCTTCCAGCAGCTCCTCGGGGATCTCGCGCACGAAGCGCGACGCCTGGCCGTAGCTGTCGACGCCGTGCAGACGCCGCTGCTCGGCCCAGGTCAGATACAGCTGCCGCATGGCGCGTGTCATGCCGACATAACACAGCCGGCGCTCTTCCTCCAGGCCGTCGAGGTCGGTGAACGAGCGTTGATGCGGGAACAGCCCTTCCTCCATGCCGCACAGAAACACCACCGGGAACTCCAGCCCCTTGGCGCTGTGCAGCGTCATCATCTGCACGCAGTCCTCCCACTCATCCGCCTGGCCTTCGCCGGATTCGAGGGCGGCGTGCGCCAGGAACGCCTCGAGCGGCGGCAGCTCCGCCGCCTCGGGCGCGAAGCCGCGCGCGGCGCTCACCAGCTCATCGAGGTTCTCGACGCGCGCTTCGCCACGCTCGGCCTTCTCGCGGCGGTAGTGCTCGATGAGACCGCTCGCTTTCAACACTTGATCCACCTGCTCGTGCAGCGCGAGGCCCCGGCTCTCGCCGGCGAGGCGCTCGATGAGCGCGAGGAACCCGTGGATGGCGCCGCCCGCCTTGGCCGCGAGGGCCCCCCCGCTGCCGCTGCAAACGGCGGCGGCCGCCTGCCACAGCGAGCAGCCGGCTCCCCGGGCATGCTCGCGCAGCACCTCGAGGCTCTTCGTGCCCACGCCGCGCGTCGGCAGGTTCACCACGCGCTCGAAGGAGGCGTCGTCGTTGCGGTTGGAGATCAGCCGCAGGTAGGCGAGCGCGTCCTTGATCTCCGCGCGCTCGAAGAACCGCAGGCCCCCGTACACC
>WNFR01002489.1_pt1 | contig 22403 bp, 16 predicted proteins | sample 5400221 | NCBI WGS metagenome assembly WNFR01 (sample SAMN13153357, study PRJNA577476) | soil metagenome | isolation source: 40 cm soil under Madrone tree | place: USA:California | collected 2016-06-14 | reverse complement strand
TCTGGCCGCCGCGATTTGCGCGAAAGGCATGACCAGAATTGAAAAAGAGAGCAGACACGACGTAAACGGTCTCCGAGCGGAGCGCGAGTTTCGGGGGATTGATAATTTCATTTATGGTCCTTGGAAGCCGGGGCGGACTTCTCGACTTACTTGACTGACGAGGTTGACGAGTTGAACTTGGTCGGTTTCCGCAAACGCGACGCGAAGCAGCGACGCTTGTTAACAGCATGGAGCTAAAGACTCTGCCGGGACATGAAAAGTAACACATATGCAGGATCGGCATCAATGCTTTGGTTGGGTAGTGTCCTAATTTGAAATTCTCTGCGCCCCCTCTGCGTTCTCTGCGTCTCCGCGGTGAGTGTATTTGAACCCATTATTCACCGCAGAGACGCCGAGGTCGCAGAGACCGCGCAGAGAAAAACTGAATTCGGACACTACCCTTTGGTTGTGATCAGAGGACATTTCTAAATAGTTCTGACATGCTTTGGTTGTGACCGGTAGAGTCCTGATATGGTGATGAGGTCAGTAGCGAGAGCCGTAGCGACCGGGTCACTCTCAACGCGCCCAGTGATGTCAGTACCGCGAGCGGTAGCGACCGGGTTGCAAGTTTCATTACTTGATCCCCGTAAGATGTCAGTTGAGCGTGCCATGCGCGAGACCTGTGAGCTTCGGAGATGGCATTTGCATACCCTGAACGGGCTTTGCCCGAAAAGTCGCATTTCTGAGTCCGCGATTAGCGGACGATTGAAAATAGCCCAGCGATTCGCTGGGCTTGCCGGAGTCCGAGACGAAGTCCGTGAAGCGGACGGCTGAGGATCGGTACAGAACCGCATCAAGCGGTAGCGAGCGGGATAAGGACTCAACTTAGCGAAATGCTCTTGAAGATAATCAACTTTTGAGGTGGAGTCCTTATCCCGCTCGTTCGCGGTTCTGTATCTTTCAGCCGTCCGCTTCACGGACTAAATATTCTTGAGATTCTTTTCCCCCTACTTTTCGGGCAAAGCCCCCCTGAACGTAAGGACAAACCACGTCCACGTTGTCGTCGATACAGGCTCAGGAATGAGCGCAGTGTCATGCAGGCGGTTGAGTACGTCTTGGATGGTCAAGGGGACTAGCTGCCTGACTTTGAAGACTGACCCGGTCGCTACCGCTCTCGGTACTGACCTCGTGAGCGGGGACAAATTTTGGGGGAATTTGCCCATCCTTGGCTGAATTGTTGGGGTTTTCGCGATTCGGGCCGAGAGTTGTGCATTCCGGGTGGAGTCTTTCACGCTCCGGGTCTCATCTTTCACGATCCGAATTGAGGGTTTGTCGCAATGAATGGAGAGTTTGCAGGGATGAATCGAGGATTTTGTGGGCTGAAGGAGTCTTGTCTCGCCCGATAAAAGCCCGTCTAGAGCCGGGCTCTGAACACCGCTTATCAAGCAGGACACTAGCCCGCATTATTCATGAACGTTACCAGTGTCCAAGCCTGCGGAGCAGGCGGCAGCATAAAGCCTGGGGCGTGAGCCCCAGGAAAGCTAAGATAAAACGAGGTAAACCCGTGAAGCGGGTGACAGCTCGCGCCTATTAGTGCCCACTATGCGCTGTCGCCCGCTTCGCAGGCTATGTTCCTCTATTTTGTCTTGCCCTGGGGCTCACGCCCCAGGCTTTATGCTGCCGCCCGCTTCCGCGGGCTAACCTCATTCCATGAGTTCTGAATAATCCGGACTAGCCATGATGTTAAGGCACAATTCTGATGGACCCGATGTTGCTAGCCTGGCCGTGAGCTTTGATTGTCACCGTGCAGGTGCCGCCAGCAAGATTATCCGGCAGTCGAAAAGTGATCTGGGCAAAACCGAAGTTGGGAACCAGGCGCACGTCCTCCGCGGTTACGTCGAAGCTTTGGCTGCTGTTGTCGACGAGATGGACAACCACGGCGGAAGCTGTCTCTCCCTGATTTAGTTGCAGGTTTGCAGCGAAAACGATCACCCTGGTATTTCGATCAGGCCCGAGATCGACCCACGTCGCGATACTCTGAACATGAAACGGATCTCTGACAAACAGCATTGAATCAAACGCTGTTGCCTGGTTAGGATCGGGGCCTGATTCCTCCAGAATCAACTGAGGCGATGAAGCCGTGACTACATCGTTATCGACGATCGTCAGCGTGCCAATATTTGGACTACCTAAGAATGCGCCGCCACTCGGGTTGCTCAAACTGAGCTTCACCGTTTCGTTGCCTTCCACATAAAGATCGTCGACCAGAGGAACAGAAAAGGTCTTGAAAGTTTCGCCCGCGCTAAAATGAAGAGTGCCCGACGTCGCCAGGTAATCGGTGGAGCTGCTGGCTGTGCCATCATTCGTAGCGTAGTCGATGGTGGCCGGAGCCGAAGCGTTACCGAGCCGAGTGACAGTTATCACAGCGCTGCCGGCATTCTCTGTCACATACGAACCCGCCGAGTTGAACTGAAAGCTGCTCGCACTCGCGCCCGTTTGGAACTGTCCACGAATCTCGCCATTAAGGAAATTGCTGCTATGGACGTTGATATACAACTGCCCGTTCTTCAGATTTTGTACGTCGGTTGCTGAAGGCGAGATCAGGAAGTCAGTGAAAGCGCTGTTCGGCAGGGGGAACAGAATAGCCCCGGCGGTTCCGGGTGGGGCTGGGCCATGGATGTGCGCGGCGGTTTCGGCACTCGAAAGGCCGTTGAAGCTTAACGAGACCCGCGCCGTCTGTTCGTCAGGACTCAATAACAAAGTTGCTGTGCCTACCGCAGTTGAATTGTTGGGCGGCGTTTCCTGGGCGGCATTCAAGTTCGCAGTGAACACGAGCGGCTGCTTTCCAGAGATTTCGTAAACCGAACTGTTGGTGTTTGAGACCACGAAGAGATCGCCGTTCGGTCCGGTTTCGATGTCGGTGGTGATGCCAAAGTCACGGCCAATCAGCAGGCTCTCGCTTTCGGTAATATCGAACTTGTCCAGATTGTCGGCGACCAGATCGTTGAGACGTAGATCACTGAACGCAAAGTGCAAACGATCGGACGTGAGCTTGAAGCGGAAGAGAAAGCCGCCAGCCAGAAACGTGCGGGCGGCGCCCACGAACATGTCACCTTCGAATTGTGGACCGAGTCCCCGGCCGGAAACAAAACCCAGAGGTGCTGCCGGGATAGCGTACTTCCAACTGAATTCCGGATCGTTGTAATGCGCGCCGGGCAACATATATAAACGCGCGAGCGCTGCCGCCGGAGTATCGGCGATCAGAGACGAGTTTTTTGATGTTCGCCGCAGCCTGACCGGTAAGCGCCGTGGAAGCATTGAAGAAGGGATTGTCGGGCGGCGTCGAACCGTCATCGTTCAAACGCAGGATGAAACCGGTCAGATGAGCATCGTCCGGCTCGGGACCACCGAACTGATCGTCGGGCACCGGTCCCAGTTGATTGTTCTGCAGCAGACCACGTCGGCCGTTGTCTCCCATCAAGATGTAAAGTTTGGCATCCGGACCAAAGCGGAGCACGCCGCCGTTATGATTTCCGCGCAGAGGCTGGTTCGCATCAGCCTGGTAAGCGTGCAATTTGATGAGATTGCGATCGAACGTTAAGTTGACGCCGTTCCAGATGTAGCGATCGACGCGATTCCCCAGCAAAGCAACATCAGCCAGGGTCGCGGAATCAACGCCAGTGCTGCTCTCTGTCCAATAGAGATAGACAAACCCATTGATGGGGAAGTTGGGATGCAGAGCGATCCCCAACAACCCACGTTCGGATCCGCTATTGACAGCCAGATCCAAAGGAGCCGGGCTTTGCACGACGCCGTTCGTTACTCGCTGAACCTTGCCCGTATTTTTTTCCAGCACCAAGAAATCGTTGTTTCCGATGAAAGCCATGCTGGTCGGCTGGGACAAACCGCTGACAACCGTCTTCACGGAGAGATTCGGGTCCAGCATCGAGGGGCCATTGGCCGGCGCGTTTACGGTTGTCTGAATCGTCGTGGAGTTATCATTGGTGTCCGGATCGATTTCTGAGGCTGCGACGCTCGCGGTGTTACTCAACTGACCCGTCGTCTGGGGAGTTATCGTGATGTTGACGAAAGCCACAGCGCCATTCGCGATTGAACCGAGGTTGCATGTGACTGTCGACGTGCCGCTACAAGTGCCCTGAGCCGGTATGACGGAAACAAGTGCTGGACCAGACGGCAACGCATCGGTGACGATCACGTTAGTCGCGGGAGAAGGGCCATTGTTCGTCACAGTGATGCGATAGGTGAGACTAGCCACAGAGGTCGCCGGATTCGGCGATGCGGTTTTGGTGATCGCCAGATTCGAGCTCGCGGTTCCCGAAACCAACAGTTGAGCCGCCCCGTTGTGCTGTAGGTTTCCGCTCGTCGTATTAATGCTAAGCGAGTAGGTTCCCGGCGGTGTCGCCGCTGTAGTAGTCACTGTCAATGTCGATGACTTTGCAGACGCGTCAGTGATTGCGATGGTCTGGGGACCAAAACTCGCGGTCGAATCAGCCGAGAAGCCGGAGGCGTTCAGCGAAATCGTCCCCGTATAACCACCGACGGGAGTAGCTGTGACACTGTAAGTATTAGCCCCGCCGGGCACTACCGTGCGCGAGCTCGGCAGGACGGTGATCGAGTAGTCCGCCGCTGGCGTGGCGTCGGTAATCTTGACGATGAAGGCATCCTGACTTCCTGCGTTAGCGGGCTGCAACGGCGTTGCGATGGGAAAATTAGTAGACGAGGTAAAGCCGGTGAGGTATGCGTCGCTCGCAGAATCGAGCGCAATCGGATTGGTCGAGGTGCCGGTAGTCGTATTGCTCTCGTTCGCACTGCCACCCAGATAGGTAGAGTATAGAAATGCGTTTCCCGCAGGATTTAACTTTGCCAGAAAGGCATCAAAACCTCCTCCATTCGAAATTTGTAGCGGCGTTACCGTGGGAAAATTCGTGGACGAGGTGAAACCCGTCACGTAGGCCGCGCCGGCGGAATTAACGGCGATACCGGTGCCGCGATCGTCGCCGGTCCCACCCAAATAGGTCGCGTAGATCTTTGTGCCCGCGCTTGAGATCTTCGTCACAAAGGCGTCAAACGACCCGCCGAACGCTGGTTGCGCCGGATTCAATACTGGAAGATTGTTCGAAGATGTTTGACCGGTAACGTAGATATTATTCCCGCCATTGTCGAGGGCGATTCCAGAAGCTTTGTCGTCGCCGATTCCACCGAGATACGTCGAGAACAGGAGCGATGCTGCGCCACTCGCATTGGTATCAATCTTGGCAATGAACGCATCGAAGCTTCCTCCTGAAAATCCTTGAAATGCGTTCTGGGTAGGAAAGTCAGGCGAACCGCTATAACCGGCAACATAAGCATGGCCGGCGGAATCCACGACCACGCCACTGCCGCGATCGGTGCTGATGCCGCCCAGCATTGTCGAATAAAGCACCGCGCTGCCGGTTGAGTTCAACTTGGTTAGATAGGCATCGGTATCGCCAGCACGGAACGACTGAAACCCGCTCGAGGTCACCGGAAATCCACTCGATCGCGTCCCGCCCGTTACGTAGGCATTTCCGTTGGAATCAACCGCAATCCCTTCAGTAGAATCGTTATCCTCACCGCCTAGAAATGTGGAATAAGCGAGGGCGTTGCCCTGCGTATTCAGCTTGAACACCACGCCGTCAAAGTCGCCGCCGCGATAGGTCGTCGCCAGCGCCCCAGCCGTGGTCGGAAAATCAATCGAGGTGTCGCCCACACGGCCAACAACATACGCATTGCCGCTGCTGTCAACCGCCAGACCATCGCCGCGATCAAGGCCGCTGCCGCCTACGTACGTCGAATACACAATGTTGCCGCCGGTTGAATCGATCTTCGTGACAAAGATATCGCTCAAGCCGGCACTGTTGGGAAACGCGGGACCATGCGTTGGAAAGTTAACGGAGCTGGTGGTGCCGGCGATGTAAACGTTGTTGCCGCTGTCGACCGCTACGCTGCTCCCAAGATCGTCACCACTGCCGCCGAAGTAAGTTGAATAGACCAGAGTCGGGTCGATCACCAGTGTTCTGCTGTGATCGTATTCGCCCAACGCGAGAGCAATCTCGCGGTTTTTCAAGAGCACGTAACGTCCTTCGATCATCCGGCGCTCGCCGTTGGTTTCCTGATAGACCAACGGCTTTCGCTCGATTACTTCAGCAGACCCGGCGCGCAAAACCAAATCCCCATCTCCGGAGATTCGCGGCCGAACGCGATGATCAAACGCAAGTTTAATGACAGCGGGATTGGCCCCCGGCAAGACGTCGAAGTCATACTCGAGGGTTCGGTCCCTGCCATAGTAGGTGAGATTTATTCCCGGATAAATTTCCCGGTATGCGACCTTTCTGAAGGTGGGCACGTTGGTTTGCCACTGCGCCGGATCGTTACCCCGAAGATAGTTCCGGTAACCTGGCAGTTGTTCTATACCGTTCAAGCTCGCCCCGGGATTGGTTCCCGGAAACTTCAGGGTGAACTGGCCATCACGTAACCTAAGAATTGCTGAGCTCGAAGTGAGCAGCAGTTGCGATGTGCTGCTCGAAGCGAGGAACTTTATCCGCGGGTCGCCTTGGCCTTTGTTCGGCTCAAAGGCCAACGGAAGACTAGCAGCCCATTCTTTGAGTTTAGGTTTGCCTTCTGAGCCAAGACCTGCTGAGGTAAGCGCAGAGCCACTTTTTTTCGACTTGAAGGAAGCGTTGATTGGCGATGGATTTGAGACTGGCACTGACACACGCCGCTGCATCAATGTAACTACGAATACGACCGCCAGCACCGGTAGCACTGAGGCAATTGTCAATTTCGTTCGGTGATGCTTCTTGAGCAATGGGCGCATTGTTGTGCTTAAGCAAAGAGCTTACAGGATAAATTAAAAACGGGTCGAGGGTAATTGAACACCATCTTCTGTGCTCAACTACTCTCGGCCCTCATACGGTTAGGTGGATCTTTCCTGCTCGGGGCGGCTCAAACGACAAAGCCGAGATTCTGAACCGGAAATTTACTCAAGTTAGGAAATACCGCCGGTATATCGCTCGGCGCCAGCCCATACCACGCTGCCAGCGTCGCGGCATATTGATCGATCGAAGTGGTCGGTATCCAGCGGCCGCGGTTGCCACCGTCGTCGTCATTACTATTTAGCGCCAGCGTCGGGTAAGTGCCATAGAAGGTGCCGCCCTGAACGGCCCCACCAAGAATAAACGCGTGGCTGCCCCAAGCATGATCCGAGCCTACTGATCCTGCGCCACTGCCCGAAGGTTGGAAGGTGCGGCCAAAGTCAGAGATGGTGAACTGGGTCACGCTGTTGCTGTTATTCTGAGCCACCATTTCATCGTAAAACGCCCGCATGGCCTGGCTAAGTTGAGTGAGCAGATTACCCTGACCTCCGGCGCCATTGGGAACCGTCGGGTTCGCCGAAGTCTCGTTTGTGTGCGTATCGAATCCGCCCAGCGAACAGAAAAATATCTGTCGCTTCATACCGAGGGTGTCCTTAATTTTGATCAGCTTCGCCACCTGCTTTAACTGGTTACCTAAGCCGGTCGCGGGAAAAGCGGCAGTTAGCACAGGATCCGGTTGGTTCAGAATCGCATCCGCGGTCAGGGCTGAGTTGGTGGTATCGCTCGCGCCCTTGATCAGAAAAGAATCGTTGTCGAATCCCAGATTTTGACGGTAACTGCTGCCGGAGGTAAATGGATTCGCCGAGGCCGGGCCGCTCCAACTCAAATTCAAAACGCTTTGCAGCGTGCCGGTGCCAATTGCGAGTTGCCGGCTTGTCACCCCGGTCTCGAAAAGGTTCGTGCCGGCGACCGAGATGTTCATTGGGATCGCAACCTGGCCATTCAGTCCTCCGGTCAAATCGGATACGCGTCCGCCCCATCCGGTCTGACCCACCCTATTGGAGATGGACGTCATCTGCTGTGCGACTTGATCCGAATGCGAAAAAAGTTGATAAGGTCGAAAGGCCCCATTCACATTGCTTTGATATTGTGCTTTGGTCGTCGGCTGTAAGAGCGAGCCGACATTGCAGAGGATCGCCAGTTTGTTCTGCGCCCATGGTCCCAACAACCCATTGGCCTGTCCTGCGTTCGCTACTTCAGGGGAAAGATTGGGATGCAGGCCAAAAACGTTGCTGGCCTGATTCGGCGGACTGATCTGCAGCAAAGCGGTCTTTGGTAACGCCAGCCCTGACGCCGTGCGCACTGCCTCATATCCGCCGACATCACTATATTGCGTATACGGCACGACCATGTTGTTGCAGTCGGTTCCGCCGGAAAGGAATATGCAAACCAGCGCCTTGTAATCAGAGGCGATGTTGGTTTGCTGCTGCACCATTGCATTAACGAGCCCGAGCCGATCAAGGCTGGACACCATTGCTGCCGCCGTCAATCCGCAGGCTGCGTCTCTTAGGAACCGTCTCCGTGATTCGTTCATGTTTATCTCTCCACCTGATATTGCGATGACGTCGCCACGAGATAGATTGCGGTTCGGGTCCGGCCCGGCGGATCAGAGCTGGCGATTGCAGTGACGGCATTAATGATGCTCGTCCTCATCGATGAAGACATGGCGCCATGCATCATGCTCGTGTTCAGCATGTCGACGAGAGCCGCCGGATTTCCAGCTTGAGCTTGATACGTTGAATAGTTGAGCTGAGTCCCGGACGGACGATTGACATTCGGCGACACACTTGGCGGAATGCCGTTGCCACTGTTCGCCAGGAACAGAGTGTTCACAAAGTTAGCCCGCTGATAAGTCGTGGATGTATCCAGAATGCCAAACTCAGGACCCACAAGATTCGTTCCCGGCAATCCATAGTCGGCTGGAAAATAACTGAACACGGTGGGCGGGTTAAATTGATCCTGCCCCAGCGGAGTCGAGAAACTGCCGGCCCCTGAGACATTAGTTGTCAACACACCATCACTAGTCGCATTGAACATCCGGAGCAAATTGGTCATGAGCAAGATCGGCTCGCGCAAATGACCATAACCGGGATCCGTCTTCGCGTCGCCCCGGGCCTCGGGATCCAGCAGAATCTCGGTAATGATTGCCTTCATGTCGCCGCGTGTCCCCGATCCATTGTTGGCAAATGCCGCGGCGCAGCGTCCCACGTACGCCGGACTTGGATTGCTGCTCACTAACTGACGAATAAGCTGCGTGCAAACATAGGGCCCGGTGTTTTGGTGATTGAACAGGTTGTCGATGGCAGCATTAAGCTCGGCGTTTTTGTAGGTCGTCATATTCGCAGCATTGCCGGTGCAATTTGCGCAGGCCGGTAAGTTCTGTCCGTTTAGCAGGGTTTTCGCCCCAATGTCGAACGGACCGTTGGCGCCGGTGTTGTTGCTGAACCCCATAGGGCTGATGTAATCCGGCACACCGGAAGTGGAAACACCGTTAACTATTACCGTCTTAGTCGTGATTACCCAGCCCGTAAACACGCGCGCAAAATTAGTAATTTCGGACTGGCTGTATGTGGGGACCCTATTCCCATTCGGATCCAGGACCGGCGTCCCGTCCGAATTCAGCAGGTCTGTGCCGACTGAGAATAACTGCATTACCTCGCGGGCATAGTTCTCATTCGGTGCTGCCTTTGAGTTGCCGGCCATATCAAGATACCTACCCATGCCGGGATTGAGAGTTATGTCAAAGAGCAGTGTCCGAAAATTTCCAAATGCATTTCGGTCGATCGTTTGCAGATAGGGAGCGTACCAACTGGTTTCGTTATTGTTCAGGTCGCGCCCAGCGATGACGATGAACTTGTGCAGAGCAAAAGCCACCCGCTGGCGCAACTGATCAGGTTGACTCAGAGCATTCGCCATGAACTGCTTCTGTAACGGATACAGAGTGTAGTTGTCACGAACACAGTTGGCGTCGCAGGGGGCCGGTTGATTTACCGGAAACAGCGGAGTCGCCGGATAGTCGGAGGATAGATTGGCCGAACCGTCAATGAACTGCGGCAGCGTATTGAATTGTTCGTTCAGATAAGCTTGCATGCCGACGTTGCGCAGATGAGTTAGGTCCGCATCAGTCGGACCCCATGTCGTCTGTTCGAGAAATCTGATTCCATCAGGACCGGCTGCCATCGAAGGATTACTGAACTGCGACTGGTATTGGGCCAGGGTCAGCGGCGTAGCAGCTGTGGGCGGTGTTTGCGGCGCGGGCGTTCCCACCGCTCCCGGATCATCCGCCGGTCCGCCGCCGATTTGACCAATCGCCACCCGCACGCGGTTGCTGCCCATGCCGTGCAGGTTCAAGCGAATCAGCACGTCGCCGAGATTGCCGGTCATCAGATCATTCAGTCGCATTACCACCATGTAGATGCCTTCGAAGCTCGGCACTTGCCCGACGTATTCAACCTTCAGGGGATAATGAGCATGTGCCCCATCTTCGGCGTCAGCCGTCAAAGAATTCACCGTTTCGCCGGCCAACAGGTCGAAGTTCATCACAAAGATCGTGATCCGGGTCCGCGGATCGTTGGGAGTAAAGTTAGTCTCGGCCGAAAGCGAAAAAGGCTCGGACGTCATCGATACCGATTCCAGCGCCACGGCTCGAGTCGAGCCGGCTGAGACGCTGATCAATGTCGGACTAATGCTGGTAGCGGCTAAAGCGGGCGACAAGGCGCCGAGAAAAATCAGCGCCAGGCCTGCGCTCAAGAATGATCCGAGGCGGTTGCCCCGAATAAAAGCACGGGTTCTCATAGGATTAGCTTTCTCCGTCAAAGACCGACACGATCCAGTCGAGATGAGGCGGGCACAAATAGAAAAGCTTGGTGGAGGGGCCACCGGGCAATGTCACCCTGGTTCGATTGAATATACACAGCGCTCCAGAGCGCGGTCAACAACTTTTAGACGAAGCAAGCAAGAAATTGTATGAAGCTTTTTGACCGATGAGTTACCGAGATCGAAATAGGTTCGGGTCTTAAGACAGCTTCGAGCTGACACGAATGAACTGGTAAAAGCCAACCACTGCGCCGAGCACGATGCCGGCCACGAGCAGCCAGGGCCGAGTGCCCAGCCAACGATCCATTAACCAACCGGCGATCAGACCGGCTACCACGGCCGAGAAGAGTGAGAAAGCCGCGGCGTAAGCTAAGCCGGATTTGCGATTAGTTTCCTGCGGATCGTTTTCCGATTTCACGGTGAGAAGCGTCAAGCCTTATCAAACGAGACCTTGTCATAAACATCGCGGACAGCCAGCGAGCAGCTTATCGACGAAAGCTCAATAACGTTGTCGAGCGAGCAACACTCAAACAGCAGCCACTGTCCATCCGGCTGCTTAACGTATTGCTCCAGGCGAACTTCGTCTTGCGCCACGAGCAAGTGTTCAGCCAAAGAGTCCAGCGTGCGGTAGTAGGATGACTTTGCTATGCGGTCATAACGTTCTGTAGATTGCGAAAACACTTCCACCAGCAGAGTTGGGTTCAGCAGTGTGTCAAAGTACTTGTCCTCAAACTCTGGCTCGCCGCGGATGACAACGACGTCCGGGTAGGTATACAAACCGGTTGCCGTGACCTTGACACGCATATCTGCCACATAGGCGTGGCACTGACGACCTTTTAATTGCTGCCTGAGCTCTCCAAATATGTTGCCAGCTACGAGGTTGTGCTTGAGGCTGGCCCCAGTCATCGCGAATATCTCGCCGTTAACATACTCGCTCTTGTGCTCCGACTGGCGCTCGAGCCTCAAGTATTCTTCGGGGCTGATGTAAGGTTTGAGCTGTTGAGACATTGCAACTCCCGGCTGTCAGTTTACCACTTTTCGCGAGTGAGATAGTTTTTAGGTCCTTCATACAGTAAGGCCCGGCGCGAGTGGCGCATCGAGTCGTGAATGAAGCACACATGTGTGCACCAACAGGCCTGCCCTCCATCGATAGCATTCAACTCGGTTTGTCTTTCCTCTGCCGCCCACAATGCGCCGAAGTCGTAATCGTACTCGGCGAGCGTGCCAAACTTTTCCCGGAGCTCACAGGCGCGCACGTCCCCGTTGTAATCAATCACGGCAATCGTTTCACCCGCCGTGCAGGGAAACGGCCACGCGGTCGAGCGCGCGAAGTTTGCTTGTTGCACGCGATAGTGGGTGGTAATGGTGCCGACGTAAGCGAGGTTCTTTGCAAAACGCTTCGGGCCATCGTCGTCGGCAAACATGCGGTCGCCATAGCGCTTGGTCAATTGCGCCGCATAGGAATACATCTGGGGGAGAGAATCCGTTGGGACTTGCTTGATTTCATCGCCGACCAACGTCTCTCCGCGAACGATGTTGAAGTATTGGCCATCGAGATTAAAGTTCTCCCACATGAACTCGCCAAGTTTTTTTATCTCCCGGTAATTGTCCGCGCACACGACGGTGTTGGCATTTAACCGCAGCCTGTCGCGATACTTCGTTTTCAGCGGGTAGAGCGTCCGGATGCAATCCAGCGTCTTCTCCCAGTGCCCGGGAACGCCGCGAACATGATCGTGAGTTTCACCATAACCGTCCAGGGCAACGTTCAAATACAGCTCAAGCTCCGGATGCGATCCCAACGCTGTATCGACGATCTCGTACACTCGCGCCTTTACCAATCCGTTGGTAGGAATAATCACCCGGCGCACTCCGTTATTTCGCACGAACATGTCGATGATTGCCGAGGCATCGTGTCGCAAAGTGGGCTCGCCGCCCGAAAGCCACAGGTCTGTAATAGGCGGCATAGTCTGCGAGACACGCTCGATCTGATCAAAAGTCATGTCGCCCGGACGATTGAGTTCTTCGTGATAGAAACAAGTGCGACAGAATGAATTACAGCGCGAAGTGACAAACAGAATCACCGTGCCGAGTCGCTTGGCGCGCTTCGTCGACCTTAAGAGTTGGACGAGTTGGATGGCTTTATTCGGCATGGTGTAAACGTGGATAGCTCTCAGGTCATTAATCAGCACTCGCGAAGTCCGCGGAGCGGGGCAATAGCCCGACCGTGAGGGAGGGCTTGGCAGCGGCGGTATACGCCCTCCCTAACGGTCGGGCTACTGCCCCGCCGGCAAAGGATCCGCGACGTCGACTACCAACTTCCACGTACCGTTAACTTTTTTCCAGACGCGAGCATAATTTCCTTTTTCAGAAACTACTCCGTTCTTGTCTTTCAACTCATAGACGCCATAGCTGTAGCCTAAGTCGCCCGAAATAGAAACGTCGGCGAACGCCGGCTTCCAAGTCCATTCGGCGGTGACGGGCGCCAAAGCGTCGGCGGCGGCCATCTTGCCGACGTAGGGAAAATGGCCGTTGCGAAACAGGCGAACGTCCTTTGCAGCGTAGGACAGGAACGCTTCACGCGCGCCTTGATCGGCAGCGGCCTTTGAAAACTCGCGGTCGGAAGCCAACAAGGCGGATCGAGCTGCTTCGTGATCTGCTTTCTCAATCTTTCCCTTGATCTGGGACTCACCGGGCTCAAACATGGTTGCAGTGCCACTCGACTTCGGATTGCTGATTCCCAAATCGAGTACAAACCTCCAGGAACCGTTAGCCTGTTTCTTCCAAACGGTCACGAAACTTCCAAAGGCTGTTGGCTTTCCGTTGAGGTCTTTTAGTAACAGCCACGGACCGGTTGTATATCCAAGATCGCCTGCGCGTGACACGTCCGCGAATATCGGCTGCCAGCTTAAAACTGATCGCGTGGGTGATGTCGGCAGCGGATGTTCCTGCATCCACTTCTTCCCCAACACAGGAGTGGGGCGAAACAGGATCCCATCGTCGGCGATGAAAGCATCGAAGGCCTCACGCGTTCCCTTTTCTTCCGACGTGCGGGAAAACGCCCGCTCAGTCTCAACCATCGACCTGAGATCGTTGACCTCGGTCTTCTTCTGCGCAGCAATAGGCCCAGCGTAGAAGCAAATCGCCAGGAAAGAGAAAAGCAGAATTCTCATTTGGAAGCTCTGGACCTCGGCCTTGCCCAAAAAGGCAGCTAAACGCCTCGGTACGGAACCGGTGGCGGCAGCGACCGGGTTTCTTTCGACGCGATTTACCCGCTTGCTACCGCAAGCGGTTCTGTACCATGTTGCAGCGTCCGAAATTCAATTTGAGTGTTTGGGCAACACCCAGACGCAGCTCTCAAACGCACTAATCCGATTCGCCCGACAGAATGACAGTTTCAGTTGGCGATTTCAATTCATAAGTGATTCCGCGCCAGGTAATCCTTCTGGAAACCACCGCTGCCAGCGCGTTATAGAGGTAAAGCAGCGAAGCCAGCGGCCAAAGCGTCAGGTGCGCCAGAGTCGCGCCGACAGAACCGATGCGGTCTTCGCGAACGACCCGTGAAACCGCCCGCAAGCGGAAATAGGATTTCATAGAGCCCAGCGCCAGAATGATCAGCAAGAGCAGCAACGGCTTGGCGAAAGACAGTCCCAACAACGCGCGCACGATTACCAGAGCAAAGCCGCCAAAGAACACGAGCACAAAAAAGATGCTGCCGATGAGCACGCCTCGCCACAAGTGCGACGCGTAGGCGCGAGTGATCTTCAGTTGCCGAGTAGTGAATTCGATCAGCTCTCTTAAAGTGCAATCCTGAAGCGACGCCGTCAGGCATTGGGGCACAAACTTGATCGGCAATCCGCTTTCGTGCAGCGCGCCAGTCAAGGCGAAGTCGTCTGAAACCGTACCGCGCCAGTACTCGATGACCCGGCATTGGCTGAATGTGTCCCGCCGAATAGCAGTCGAACCACCCCAGCAAAAGTTTTTCTCGAGGCTCTCTCCCAGCGCCGAAGCGATCGCCCCGTTCCAAACTGAACACAGATGCGAAGCTAGTCCTCCGAGCACGGGAACGAACCAGCGATAGCCGGTCGTCGCGCCCAGGTTAGGATCGTGCAACGGTCCGGCCAGAAACCGTAGCCAATTCGCACTCGGCCGCGCATCAGTATCGACGAACACAAAGATCTCGCTTTGGGAATCGGCCTCGGCAATGGCCGCCCGCAGATTATGGACTTTCTGACCGCAGTCAATTGCCGGCCCGGCGATCATGATGCGCATTGCCGGAACTGAACCGGTGAACTCCCGCCGCGCCGCTTCGATCGTCGCAATCGAGGGGTCGTCCCCGCGGTCGGTGACGAAAACGACCTCAAATTTCGGATAGTCCTGCGCAAAGATCGCGTTGATATTTTCTTTCAGGCCGCGGTCCACTCCCCGGCAGGGGACAAAGACCGTCGCGAAAGGCGTGAACTGCAGATACTCCTTTGCCGATTCAGACTCCAGGTAGCGCCCAAATCGCACTCCCCCGCGGAGCGAAACCAAGCCCAGCCAGATGGAGATTGCGGCGAAGAAATAGAACGCAAGAGTGATGGGATCCAGTAGCGGAGGCACTCTCAGTCTCCATTTGCCGGCAGAGCTTTGCCGCCGCTTATCTTCACGTCCTTACGCTGATAAACGGCCGCGTTCTTCAGTCTTGTTGCAGCGCCTCTTAGACCGAATGTGTGCGTTCGACCGCCACCTTCCGATCCCGCGGTGCTCGCTTCATATTTCCAGTCTTCTTTAGTCAGGAACACTACGTCGACTCGCCAGACGATAACCGGCTTGTTCGCCTCAAGTGACATTGTGGGATCAACCAAATATCGCCAAACGATGTACCAGCCAGAATGATCATAGTGGGATTGTAACGCCCAGGAACGTTTACTCGCCTTCGATTCCAGTGAAACTAACGGTGCGGGATTCGGGCCGCTTCCTTTTTTTCTCAAATCCGGAAACCTTTGTTGGGCAAGATCCTGATGACGATGCTTTCCATAAACGCTGGTTGCATCCAATGCTTTTGCACCATAAATTCCCACGAGGGCACTGAAGACGTTCGCCTGCTCGAGATAAATTTCGACCAGATCGGCCAATCCTCTCTCGATATATTCTATTGCCTTCTGAATAGCAGTGGTTGTCAAACCGGAAGGCAGTGGAACCTTACGGTTAAAATCTTCTTTTCGAGCCATGAATTGTTCTTCTAGACTTCCAAATCAGCGAGTAGAGGAATTGCCGATTCAGCCATTGAGAAATACTCTGCTCGTAGTTCGAGACCTATGCTATTGAGCCGGCAGGCGGTGGCCGCAGCAATAGTAGATCCCGAGCCCATGAATGGATCGAGGATCGTCCCTTCACCGAGCGGGAGCGCAGCGCGCACAATTTGCCGAAGAAAGTTCTGTGGTTTCAACGATGGGTGCGGAGCGATCTCTCTCTCGCGGCGCCTGGCCGGTGAAGATAGAATGAGATCTTTGAACGGCTCGGAGTCCGAAATGCGTCGCAAGCCACCAGTTTTCCACTTTCTGAGATTGTCCTGGACCCTTCCTTCGCATGGTTTGCGAAATAGGCCCCATGGTTCCCAACAAGATTTGGGCATCACACTTACACCGGAAAACTCATCATGAGCATTCTTAGGTCGGTCTCCACCGCGCAATGTATAGACCGTGCGTATTATTTCCGCTCTCTTATCAAAGCCGTTCTTCAGGAAACTCTCATAGACCAAATGAGAGATTAGTGGATTAGTCGCGATGAAAACATGCCCTCCGGGAACAAGAACGCACTTCAACAAGGTTGCCAGGCGAAAAGAAAAATCTCGGAGTGACTTCTGATCAGACTCAGTTAACACAGTGAACCGAGGTAGTGGCATTCGCTTACTTCCATCGAAGGAAGGCGGAAGACGCCAAATGCCACCCTTGCCGTTCTTAAGCTTAGTTAGTTCCTTGTCCGAGTATTCCACGAGACCATAAGGAGGATCGGTCACAACGGCTTCAATCGAATTCATCGGGGCACTTTTGAGCCATTCAAAAGCGTCAACATTCTCAATGTCATAAAGACGCTTAGGAGACGACGTTTTCGCAGACGTCGATAATTTGGGGTTCTGTAAATCTTTTATTGCTTTGTGGGGCTGCATTGGATCGAACCGAAGGTATCAGGACTCCAATGATCGCGCAACCGCAGCGCTTTGCGCGCATTCGGCTGCTCGTTCGAAACTTACCAGTCTGCGAATCAAAGCATTGTAACGCGAATGCGCGGCCTCAGGCTCGTCTTTCGCCGACAGATCATACAGGCGATGTTCAGGACATTCCGGCAGCGAGTCAGGCAGTTCAATACCGAGGCGGCGAAGTCGCGGGGATCCAATCGCTACCAGCAAGGCCGCGATCGTCTCTCGCCCTTCCCGCAGATCCAGGACGCCCTCGTCGTTCAAATCTCCGCCGGGTAATGCTGAGTTCATGACGCTAGTGTAGTGCTTCGAAAACGCCTGCACAAACGAGCAGTCTGGTTTCGCTCGGGCAAGAAAACAAGAACTAGTGAGGGCCTCGGTATTCCTGACTCTCGTGTGGTTTCGTGGATCGCCTCATGGCAACCAGAGACTCGATCCACGAACCATACGAAAAGAGCCCTCGAAATGCTACTTGGGTTCGTCCATGGACGTTCCGGGTGCTAGTTTTGAGGCCGCCGGAGCGGTGATGTGGGCCGCGGGAAAAAGTTTCTGGGCCAGGACGATGAAGGGCTGCGGATATACGCCGATGAAGAGAATCCCGACCAGCGTGGCAACCAGCGCAGTGCGCAACGCCGGCGACATGGTTAACGGCTGAACATCGGCGATCCGATCGCCGAGATACATGACGCGAATGAAACGCAGGTAGTAGAAGAAAGAAACGACGATATTAATGGCAGCCCAGGCAGCGAGCCAAACATACCAGTTCTTGCCGTCGGCCCTGGCGCGATCAAACAAGCCGTAGAGCAAATACCACTTGCCGATGAATCCGCCGGTACCCGGCAGTCCTCCGAGTGACAGCATGAAAATACCCATCATGGCGGCCATGCCCGGGGCCTTTTGCGCGAGACCGGTCATGTCGTCGACGTTGTCACCGATAATTCCCCGGCGACGGAGGCTAATGATCACGCAGAACGCACCCATATTCATAAAAGTATAAACTACCCAACAGATCACCAGACCTGTGTTGCCATATTGGTTGTTGGCAATGATCCCGAGCAGCAAATAGCCGGCATTCGAAATCGAAGAGTAAGCCAGTAGACGTTTTGAATTCTCCTGAGTTATCGCGGCCCAATTCCCCACTACAATCGTCAGGGCCGCGACAATACCCAGCAGCGGCGCCCAGTCAATCTGCATTGGCTGAAGCGCGACGAAGAAAATGCGCGCGTACAAAGCGAAGCTCGCGGCTTTTGATCCGGTGGAGAGAAAAGCGGTGACCGAGGTTGGCGCGCCTTCATAAGCATCCGGCGCCCACATGTGAAACGGCACCGCGGCGATCTTGAAGAACAAACCCGCGGCCAGCGCGATCATTCCCAGCACCAGCATCGGTCTCAATGCCGCCGGAGCTGCCGCGACCCCGCGCCCAATCTCACCCAGATTCGTCGAACCCGTCACACCATAGAGCAAAGACATACCATAGATGAGAATGCCTGAGGAAAACGCGCCCAGCAGAAAATATTTCATGCCGGCTTCGTTCGAGCGCCGCTCGCGCTTGGTAAAAGCCACCAGCACATAGAAGGTGACGGCCATTAATTCGAGAGCGATGTAGAGTGAAATCAGATCATAGCCGCTGCCGAGAAACATCATGCCGACAGTTGCAAACAAGATCAGCGCGTAATATTCACCGTGCTGTTCGCGTTCGATATCCAGATACCGCATCGCGATCAGGATCGCCAGGGCCGCGGCGATCAGGAAAATAGCCTTGAAGACGAGGGCGAAACCGTCCACGCGGATCATGCCAAAGAAACCGTCAATCGCGGTAAGATTTTGCAAGGCGTCGAACTTGAATGTCCCACCCATGCTCACGAACTGCGCCCCCAGTGAGATCAACGCCAAAGCGATTCCAGCCAGCGAGAAGTGCGCCGTCCACTTGCTCAACCTGTAAGGGAGGATGACTTCGATCACGAGCGCCACGCATGCGGTGACGGCCAGGATTATCTCAGGGGCGATCAATTGCAGATCGCGAACGCCGATCAGATTCGTTTGAAAAAGGAAGATCATGTTTCAAATATTCGACATCACTAATAAAAGGCTGAGTCCGCGAAGCGGACGATTCGAAAATAGCCCAGCACTTTAGTGCCGGGATGAACCGCATAAAAATGAATCGAAGCCCGTTGAGCGGGCGACAGAAGGTACAGAACCGGGAGCGGTAGCGACCGGATGCGAGCCTTCAAGTTGCGAGCAATGAGTTCGTGGCATTCTCTTAAGTTACTTCCAGCATCCCCTCGCTACCGCTCGGGGTTCCGTAACCTCCATTCCGTTCGTTTGGCGGACTCAAACAGGAACTTAACATTACTCTCCCAGCGATAAATCGCTGGGCTATTTTCGGTCGTCCGCTTTGCGGACTAAAGTTCGATCTATTTCTGCGCCCGCGCCGGCGCCACAGTCACAGACTGTCTGGGTATTGGATAGTTAGGCCGTATTTGTTTAACTACTGCATTGACGGGCCCTTCGATATAACGAAGAAACGGTCCCGGAAAGATACCAATCCACAAAGACATAATCACCAACGGCAACATGTAAGCCCACTCGCGCGGATTCAGATCCGGCAGTAGTTTGTTCTTCTCGTTTTCGATTTCGCCAAAGAACATGCGCTGGTAAAGCCAGAGCATGTAGCCGGCGTTTAAGATTATTCCCAGCGCGGCCCAACCGGCCCAGGCGGGATTGGCTTCGAAAGCGCCCCGCATGGCCAGAAACTCGGAAATAAAAACAGCGAGTAGAGGCAGACCAATTGCGGTCATAGCCATCAACAGGAAAACGGCGGCATATCCCGGCATGACGTGCGACAATCCGCCGAACTCGTTTACTTTGCGCGTGTGCCGCCGTTCGTAAATGATCCCCACCAGCAGGAACAATGCGCCGGAATAAACTCCGTGGCTAACCATCTGCATCACCGCGCCATTAATGCCGTTCGGATTTAGCGCAAACAATCCCAGCATGACGATGCCCATGGAAGAGACAGACGAGTAGGCGACCAACTTCTTAACGTCACCGTCTTTCTTTACGACAAAGTACATCGCGGCCAGCGCGCCATAGATGATCGAGACGATTGCCAGCAGAATCATCACACTACGGACGCCGAATTGGTGATTCGTGCCGCTAAAAAAGTAGCTCTCGTCCGCGGACGCTTTGGGAAACATCGGCAAGTTGAAACGATAGAAGCCGTAGGTGCCCAACTTCAGTAAGACACCGGCCAGGACGACTGAACCGGCGGTGGGCGCCTCGACGTGCGCGTCCGGCAGCCACGTATGAAAGGGAAACATCGGCACCTTGATCGCGAAGCCCAAAGCAAAGGCGAAGAACAAAAGGACCTGGAGTGTTCCCATTGGCAGAGCAGAACCAATTGCCTGCATGTAGAGAATGCTGAAGTTCCCAGTGCCGTGTAACGCCGCTTGCTGCACCGTACTCGCCACCATCGCGCTCGCCTTGGCGTTGCCCGCCAGGAGGTCCAAGGTCGCTTGAGTCACTTTCCCAGCCAAGGCCGTGTCCTGCGTCAGGAAATACATTTTCAAAATGCCGAGCAGCATGACGACTGAGCCGACGAGCGTATAAAGGAAGAACTTGATGGCCGCGTAAAGCCGGTTCTCTCCACCCCAGATGCCGATCAGGAAGTACATGGGCACCAGGGAGACTTCAAAGAACAGGTAGAACAAGAACAGGTCCATCGAACTAAAAACGCCGAGGACGAACGCCTGCAACAACAGCAGCAGAATGTAGTATTCCTTCTCGCGTTTCGCGATGTACTTCCAGGACGAAAGTGCTGCCAACACGCCCAGAAAAGTCGTCAGCACCAGCAACAGCACCGACACGCCGTCCGCGCCCATCTGATAGCGCGCGCCGATTGCCGGGATCCACTGATGGTCTTCGAGAAACTGCATACCGCCGATGCCGCGGTCATATCCCAACAGCCAAAGCGACGCGATAAAGTCGAGCACCAGCCAGCCCGTGGCGAACTTTTTGATCCAACCGTTCTGTTCTTTGAGAAAAAAACCGAGAATCAGGATCAAGATCGCGCCTACTGCCGGTAGCCAGGTGACAAATGAAAGAATGTTGTTAGTGAACACTTCAGTCCTCACGTGTTAAGCCGCCCCGTCCGATCAGCGAACAGTCTCGGCCGGTAGATTGAGGCCCGAAGGGCCGTCTTTGGAATCGATTCTGTCGCACCTTCGGCGCTCTGAATTCATCCTTGCGCTCCTCCGCGACCTGACGGTCGCGGATACTAACTGGCGGCCCCTCGGGCCTCTAATCAGCCTCAAATCATCTTGATCAAATAAAAAGCTAAAGCCAGCAGTAACCCGATAACCATCATGAGCGCATAATTTTGGGTCAACCCCGTCTGCGCCGCGCGGACAATCGGCGACATCAGGCGGACTACGAAGTCGGCAATCGCGTTCACCAGACCATCGACGAAGTACTTATCGGTGCTGCCGGTTATTCTGCTCGACAGACGGGTCAGCCAGGCGGCGCCATTCACTCCGCCATCGACCACCTTCGCGTCAAACTGGAAAACAACGCGGGCCAGATCCATCGTGCGCCGTGTCACCGCCCAGCCATAAAATTCATCAATCCAGTATTTGTTGTAGCTGACACGATACAGCGGGGCGAGACGCGCCGCCCAAACATCAGGCAATCGCGTGTCCTTAAGATAGAAGAGCAAGCCCAAACCAATGCCGATGCCCGCGACGATCAGCGAAATCGCAATAAACAATAATTCAGTCGGAGTCGCTCCCAATTTGTTTTCGACCGAGTGGGCCAGATTGAACCCCGTGTCGCCGTAAGGTAAAGCTGCTTCAGTGCGCGCCTCATTATTGACTGGCGCTGGCGCTGGTTTGGCTGCTCCCGTTTCTGCTCCTGGTTCTGTGCCGAAAGACTTAGTCGCCGGATTCCAAATAATCGGGTTTAGCCAGTTCACAATATTCATCCGCCCACCAACTTCTTTGCCGCCGGTGAACGCAGTGCTGATGCCGACAAACCCGCCGACCGTCGCCAGGATCGCCAGCACTACCAAAGGCACCCACATCGATTTCGGTGATTCATGGGGCTCGTGCACATGTCCTGCAGGCGTCGGATGATCGTGGTCAATGGCATCGCCCTCGTGCTCGAGGCTATGCTTATGGGCTTTCCTAAACTTTTCTTCGCCCCAGAAGGTCATGGCCATCAGCCGCGTCATATAAAACGCGGTGCAGGTCGCGGCGATCGTGCCGACGATCCACAACAGCCAGCCCACCGGAATGTGATTGGTCGAAGCGGTGCGCCAAAGAATCTCATCTTTCGACCAGAAACCGCTGAACGGAATGATGCCGCAGATGGCCAGCCATCCGGCCATGAAAGTGAGATAGGTCCAGGGCATATACTTTCGGAGACCGCCCATCTTGCGCATGTCCTGTTCGTGATGCATGCCGTGAATCACGCTGCCGGCGCCGAGGAACATCAGCGCTTTGAAGAACGCGTGCGTCATC
>WNFR01002127.1_pt1 | contig 22408 bp, 23 predicted proteins | sample 5400221 | NCBI WGS metagenome assembly WNFR01 (sample SAMN13153357, study PRJNA577476) | soil metagenome | isolation source: 40 cm soil under Madrone tree | place: USA:California | collected 2016-06-14 | reverse complement strand
TCGTGGCGGATTCGCAGGAAGAACGGCTGGACGCGAATTTTGAAACCATGGAAAACCTGATGGAGCACCTGAAAGAGCATAACCTGACTTTCGCGACGATTCCGTACGTGCTGATGCTGAACAAGCGTGACTTGCCGAACGCCATGTCCGTGCCAGAGTTGACGAAGCAACTCCAGAAAAAAGGTGAGCCGGTTCTGGAGGGCGTGGCGATTCAGGGAGTGGGCGTGTTCGAGACGCTGAAAGAAGTCGCCAAGCTGGTGCTGGCGGAATTGAAAAAAGGCGGATAGCTACTATTTGTACAGATGGAACGTGATTTCGACTTGAACGCTAACTGCTACGGGCTTCCCTGTGCTGTCCTTCGCAGGTTTAAATTCCAAGACCTAACGGCTTCGATAGCCTTCTCGTCTAGCCCCTTTCCCAGACTTCTCACTAGAATGACACTCGCCGCTTTTCCTTCAGGTGTTACTGTGACGTCCAACAAAACCGAACCCTCCAACTTATCGGCTCTAGCCTTTTCAGAATAAGCAAGGTTGGGGACAATGAATACAAGCCGGAACTCCTACCCCATCCACGCCCGCGCAAAAAACTTTCCTTTTGGCACCCTCGTCCGGCTTAGATTCCTGCGGGACAACCGGCAAGGCTGAAACTCCCAACAACAAAATGCACAAAAGACAAAGAACAAATAACCTGGCAGAGCACGTTCTCATGTCGGCCACTTTACCAGATTTAAGCCAAGTCGGCGAAGCAGTTCTGCCCTTGGCGAACGACTTAAGAAAAATTCGCGAGGGCGGCGGATTCCGATTCGAACGTGGGGATGGCTTCGATGAGGCGAGTGACGGTAAGGGCGTCGCGGACGCGGCCGGGACCGCAGACAAGTCGGAGAACGCCACCTTCGCGGGCGAGTTTGATGGAGATGCGCACCAGCGTGGAGATGCCGGAGCTGTCAATCTGCGGGATGCCGTTCAGGATGACGACAACCTTTTTCGCACCGCCCTTGACGACGGATTCGAGGGCGTCATGGAGCTGCTCGGCGGGCTCGCCGATGGTGAGCCGGCCGTGAACTTCGAGTACGGACACAGGGCCGGATTCGCGGACGTTGATTTCCATTGGCAGACGGTCAGTCATGGCGGTACGTCAACCTATCCTATGTGGGCGGCAATGGCGATTCACGATGCCGCACGGCATTATACGCTGGCGGGTAAGTTGGACAAAGTGGTTGGACAAAGTTAAGTCGGACCAAGGGAACCGCTCCAGAAGTTTACAGGGCAATACGTCCGGCGCAAGAAGGGACACATCAGAAAAACAAATCCAGGGAATGAAAATTTCAAACAGTGACAGGGCGCATGCATGCGTATAATGCTGGTCGTCAAAGCGGCGGGTCCCCGGAAGTCGAATCCAGAACCAGCGGAGCGGACACATCTATGAAGTGCGTAGGATGGAAGTGTAGTTTCAGCCTTGTCCTGGTGCTTGGGGCCATCCTGCTCGCCGCAGTTCCCGTCTCCGCGCAACAAACGCCCGCCTTCTTCGCTGCTCCTTCAACGACAGCCTCTTTTCTAGCGACGCCGGAAATCTCCAAGTCACTCAATGAAAAGCTGACACAACTCGATAAAGACGTGAAAGCGGCGCAGTCCTCCGCGGACAATGCCTGGATGCTGGTAAGCGCGGCTCTGGTCTTGATGATGACAGGGCCGGGGTTGGCGCTGTTCTACGGCGGCCTAGTGCGGCGGAAAAATACTCTGGCGATCATGATGCAGAGCTTGGCGATGGCCACTTTATCGGGAGCTTTGAGCACGCGTTTCTGCGCGGCGTGGGCGCGGACCCGAACCCAGATTATGCTGGCACGATTCCGCAAACGACTTTCATGGTCTACCAGTTGATGTTCGCGATCATCACGCCCGCCTTGATTACGGGCGCAACCGCGGAACGAATGAAGTTCAGCGGCACGGTGCTCTTCCTGACGCTATGGTTCCTGGTGGTCTACGCGCCCCTCGCGCACATGGTGTGGGGCAAGGGCGGGCTGCTGAACGCGTCGCTGGGGGGAAAATTTCCGACGCTGGACTTTGCGGGCGGCACAGTTGTGCACATTTCCTCGGGCGTTTCGGCGCTGGTGTGCGCGCTGTATCTCGGCAAGCGTACCGGATATCCAAAGCAGCCGATGCCACCGCACAGCCTGGTGCTGAGTTTCATCGGAGCGTGCCTGCTCTGGGTAGGATGGTTTGGATTCAACGCCGGAAGCGCGCTGGCGTCGAATTCGCTGGCCAGTAGCGCGTTTGTGGCGACACACTTTGGGGCGGCGGCGGCGGCGCTGAGCTGGAGCGCTGCGGAGTGGATCAAGAATGGCCGCGCCAGTGCGTTGGGTGCGATTTCCGGCGCGGTGGCAGGACTTGTGGCAATTACACCGGCAGCCGGGTTTGTGGGACCGATGCCGGCGCTGGTGATTGGTTTGGTCGCAGGTGCGGTCTGCTACTGGATGGTAACGAAGGTGAAGGCCATCTTCGGGTATGATGACGCGCTGGACGCCTTCGGGGTGCATGGCGCGGGCGGCACGATCGGTGCCTTGCTTACGGGCGTATTCGCTCAACAGGTGATCAACCCGATCTTCGGAGCGGGCAAACCGGTCGGTGGGCTGGACGGACATTGGAGCCAAGTCGGCAACCAACTGGTGGGCATTTTGATCGCGTGGATCTTTGCCCTGGTGGGAACGCTCGTTTTGCTCAAGGTTGTGGACATGATCACCGGAGTGCGCGTGCCGGAAGAGCACGAGATTGAAGGACTGGACATTACGCAACACGGCGAAGAGGCTTATAACCTTGAGTCATAGGAAAAGCTGGCAAGGGAGCGTCAGGCAGGGGGCGGAGCGGAAACACCCATGATGAAAATCGAGGCAATCATTCAGCCCTCGCGGTTCGAATCGGTGAAGGATGCGCTGCGCGAAATCGGCATCGAAGGGATGACGGTGACGGAGGTGCGCGGGCACGGCCGGCAGAAGGGGCACACCGAGGTGTATCGCGGACGCGAATACACGGTGGACCTGCTTCCAAAAATAAAATTGGAAATGGTGCTGCCGGACGCGCTGGCGAACCGCGTTGTGGACACGATTTTGAGGACAGCCAAGACAGGAAAGATTGGTGACGGTAAGATATTCCTATCAAGGGTTGAGGAAGCAATCCGGATTCGCAACGAGGAGCGCGGTGAAAACGCGCTCTAGCCATTCACTCTTGGCCGCCCAGCGGCCGGTTTACTGACCGCAGGGCGATCAACGTGACGACCGCTGCACGCCCCAGTCTCAGTCCGGGCATCCAACCCGAAAAGAACATGCAAGGTTCCCCAACGCCCTTGTCGGTGCTCGGCCCGCAGGCCGATGCCGAACGGCAACGCATCCGGCAGCAATTCGAGGCAGGCACCAGTGCGCGAGAAACGCTGCGCGCGCTATGCGAACTCGCGGACCGCAACGTCCAGCAAATTTTTGACGAGGTTCTGCGCGTCCATGGCCGCGAGCCGCAAGGGCTTTGCCTGCTGGCACTCGGCGGGTACGGGCGGCGCATGCTATTCCCTTACTCTGATCTCGACATTCTATTTTTGCTGGGGAACGAGAAAGTCGAGCAGGAATCGCGTCCGCTCATTTCAGAATTTTCGCGAACCTTGTGGGACATCGGATTTCGTGTCAGTTCGGCGGGGCGCACTTTGGAGGAGTGCAAGCGAATTGAGGCGGACAATGCCGAGTTCCACCTGGCATTGCTGGATCGCCGGTTCTTGGCGGGCGATGCCGCGCTCTTCGAGAAGCTGGACACAAAAATTCTGCCTGCTTCGGAAAAGCAGGCGCGGCCGTTCCTGCTGGCGCAAATTCACAGGCTGACCCGGGAACGATTGACGCGCTACGGAAATACGATTTTTCACCTCGAGCCGAACGTAAAAGAATCCCCGGGGGGCATGCGGGATTATCAGGCCACCATCTGGCTGCGGCAGCTCGTCGAGGAAAAAAAGGGGATCCGAAACATCACCGCCGCGGAGGAAGATCTATCCGCCGCGGCCGTGGATTTTCTCAGTGCCATTCGATGTTTTCTGCATTACAGCAACGGCCGGAACGACAACACGCTCACCTATGAGTTACAGGCGGCGGCAGCAGAACACGCGCTAGGGGTGGGCGATGGAATGACGCGTAGTCCCGCCGAATGGATGCGCCAGTATTTTCGGCATGCCCGCACGCTGAACCGGCAACTCCTGCGCTATCTGGAGCAGAAAGCTCCCGTGCCTTTGACGCTGCGGCAGCGCCTGTTGAACGCGGCGCGCGGGGCCAAGCTCGAACAGACAGGCGGCAAGTTTAGCTCTGTGCGCGACGGGTTGCTGGAGGTTGTGGATCTGCCGTCACTCTCGGACCGTGCCGTGACCTACTCGCTTTTTGCGGAAGCGGCGCGTACGGGCACGCCACTAAGCCGCGAGGCGGAGCGCAGCATCGGCTATATCTTGACGCATCCGGAACTTCCTCCGAAGAACACCCAGATATCCTGGGACACGCTGCGCGAAATTCTGGGCTCCGATTATCCGGGAGTAGCTCTGCGCTCGATGCAGCGGCTGGGGCTGCTGACGGAAGTGCTGCCGGAATTCGGATTGATCGATTCTCTGGTGGTGCGCGATTTCTATCATCGCTATACCGTGGACGAACATTCGTTGCGCACCATCGAACATTTGCAGGAATTGGCGGAGCCGCCGGATGAACGAGGAGCGCATTTCGCGGCGCTCTGGAAAACGGCCGAGCGGAGGGATTTGCTGATCCTGACACTTTTGCTGCACGACGTGGGCAAAGGAATGCCAGTGGAGAATCACGTCACCGGCAGCCTCACGGCTCTCGATAGCGCAGCAAGGCGCTTGAATCTCTCACCAGAAGAAAAAGAAGAAGTCCACTTCCTCATCGAACACCACCTGGACATGTCAGCCACCGTGCAGCGGAGGGACATCTTCGATCCAGCAACTGTTTCGGCGTTTGCGCAGTCCGTCATTACGCTGGAGCGCCTGCAAAGATTATGCCTGCTGACCTACGCGGACATTCACTCCGTCAATCCGGAGGCGCTGACGCCGTGGAAGGCAGAAATGCTGTGGCAGCTCTTTGTGGCAACTTCAAACCACTTCAGCCGCACCTTGGATCGCGACCGCTTGCACGCGCCGGATGAGGGCTCGCTGCTCGAGCGTGTGAAAGCGCACGCGGGCGATTCTACCATCGAAGAAATCGAGCGTTTCCTCGAAGGATTCCCACGGCGGTATCTCGCGGTGCATTCAGCGGCGGAGATTGCGGCGCACTTTGCGCTCTACCGCAAGCTGGGCACGGACCCAGTACAGACGGAGCTTTTGGCCACGCGCCATGGGTTCTCGCTGACGCTGCTCACAGCGGACCGCCCAGCGCTCTTCGCTACGATTTCAGGCGTGCTGGCCGGCTGGGGCATGAACATTAACAAGGCAGATGCTTTCGCGAATGCCGCCGGCGTCATCCTGGACACTCTCCACTTTGCGGACCTGCACCGGACGCTGGAGTTGAACCCCAGCGAAACCGAGCGCTTCCGCAAGAGCCTCGCGGATGTCGTAAACGGTAAGGCTCCGCTGGAGCCGCTGTTGAAAAGCCGCGAGAGCGCTACGCGCGGACGCGCACCGAAAGTCACGGTCGAAACGCGCATCAACTTCGACGACACGTCGTCGGCGCACAGCACGCTGCTCGAAATCGTCACGCAGGACCATCCCGGATTGCTCTACGAGATCGGCTCAGCGCTGGCGCGGCTGGGATGCAACATCGAGGTCGCGTTGATCGATACGGAAGGCCACAAAGCTATCGATGTCTTCTACCTGACGGCGCAAGGCAAAAAGCTCACTACGCAAAAACAGGAACTCCTCCGCGAAGTGCTCCAGGGAACTCTGGTATAGCGGCAGATTGCAACTCGAGAAATGGTGGACGTGACCGGGATCGAACCGGCGACCCCCTGCTTGCAAAGCACCAGACTTGTCTCTACCCACTCTTTCTATCACTTCAACTACTAATGTTTCCAACAAGTCGGGGAATCTGCTTTCGCTCAAAAGCTAACCCCAATAGGCTGAAAACAACCCGTTCGTGCACAGTTCGTGTACAGTCGCTAGAAATCGCCCAAGTGAACCCCTCCTTGAGAACCAACGTGCACACCACACTCCTGGGCGATGAACATTATCTCCGCCGCCGCAGCGGTCCCGCGCCGGACAACCAAACAGCCCGGTGAATTTACGATGAAGGCGCGAAGAACACGGAAATCAGAATCTCAGAACCAACTCAGCTGCTAATTACGCCTGTACCGCAAACCGCCGAAACACCTTGTTGCGCCAGGATCTGAGCAGCCTCCTCCCCGCCTACGTACTTCGCCATAGTTTCATTCGGATGGGACCACTGACCGCCGCTTTTGAGAGGTCTAATGGGTTCCCAATTCTTTCCCCGCAGAGCGGACGCGAGCGCCTCCATCGAGCACCAATACTGTTCTATGAGATCGTTCAGCTGCTTCCTCAACCTAGAGTCATTCACCGCGTAGATACCGTTCAGTTTCCCGAGCAGGGTTCGAGCCTTGACGTTGTCGTCGTTGAGCGCAACGTCCATGGAGTCTCTAGGTGTGTATGCGTGCTCCTCGCGAAAACGTTTCTCGACGGCGAAGCCCGCCAAGACAGCGAGGATATTCCGCTCCCGTGCTGCATCCGTCTCTTCTGGCGCATCGTGGTAGCAAGCAAGGCCAAAGCCCGACGGATCGACCATCAGGCCTTCCGGCTTCAATCGCAAGCCTCTCACAGCAGCAATAACGATGTGCCCGGACTCATGGCGAGCTCCGCACTCCAAATTCACGTTGCTGGCTTCTGTCGCACACATGAACTCTCAGTCATTCCATCGGTCTCTGCCCCCATCGACCCTGTTTTTCGCCCCTATCTGTGCCGAAACTCGTCGCATGAACTACTGGCGCAACTAATCGCTTGAGCCCCGGTTTGCCCCTACAACACACTAGAGATTGGCTGTCCCAAATAGCAACATGAAATAGATCGCGACAACGAACGAAACGTGGAAGAAGAAACTAACGACACTTAGGACCTTGCCGTACCGTTTTCCGGCAACAGTCACGTAGATCGACAACACGTAGTTGTCGCGTGAGTCATGATGCTATCCTCCGTTTCCAGCGGCGCGCATCTACCGAGTGCTTCAATACTGATCGTGCCAGCGTACCCACTCCATCGGGAACTTGACGCCGTCCTCATCGCGGCCCTTGGCGGACGCGGCATGTCAGATCGCGTGATCGAGCTTTGACCTCCAGCTCTTTGAGTTCTCAAAGGTCTTGAGGTACCCTCCGGCGAGGATCAATTTCAGCATTTTTGTAAACAGGAAAAGTGCGCACTCTCGCAAAACGTCCACGACGGTCGTTGGAGTTGGATACGAGTCGATTACTTTAGCTCTATCGTTTGTGAAGGCGCACCGCGCCAACAGACTCTTGGGAATTAGTTGACCATGGGCAATCGCGCTGCGGAATGTATACAGGTCCTCGACCATCGCACCAACTTGATAATTAGGCTGGCCGCCTGGGTCGCAACGCGGAAGAATGAATGCCTTTCCCCCAAAGACATTCACGAGTCGGTCGCAAAACTGCCTGCGCGTTGCGGCCATCAACAAGGAATCTAGGCCACTTAGCCACAGGAATGTACTGATGTATGGATTTGTGGATTCCAACCCCAACGAGAAGAAGTAAAGCGGGTTTATCATTCGCGTCAGTCTAGCGTGAAAAACGCGGTGAACGCCGCGCGCCAGGGCACGAATCTCGCCCAGAGAGGTGTTCTCAAAGCCGCAGATCCTTCCCCAAGGGGTCGTCTTCATCATCGGCCGACGAAAGACGGCGAAATGGTCTTGGTATCGAAGCAGGATCGGTGAGTCTTCGCAGCCGACCGGAGCGGTGATCAAGACCGCGAGCCGCGTGTTATTCACTAGCTCCACGGCGCGCTGTTGCCGGGATGAGGACAACGCCTCAACGTCCCGAAAGTTGAGGTTGAGCCAAGTCGGACACCGCTCTAGGTTTTCGATCTCTGGGCCGCTAAACGCCCACCGAAAGAATGCGTCGTCACGCCTGGGCAGCGAGGGACGTGAAGCAACGCGGATGCCATGATACAAACGAGAAGGCACGGGAAACGGCCAGTGCCAGTGAGTGAGAGGCTGCCACGCGCTGTAGTCGATTGCGTTCGACCGTTTCACGATCTCAGAGCCCTGCGCGCTTTCTCAAGGCTTCAACTTGTTCGTCGGTGTCGGCAAAAGGAAACCGGAGTGCAACCTCTAAGCGGTCTATGATGCGGTCGTTTCCACTCGCGAGTATGAATACGCGAATTGCGCTTCGCAGCGATTGCTCATAAGACTTCACAGCAAGGTTGAACGCGTAACCGCATACGTGGATGAAAGTCAAGAACTGAACATTTGCGACGCCGGTGAGCCCTGGATGGGCGTACCAACTGATGCGCGGATAGTCTTCGCTATAAATTTGGTCGAACGGTGCTTTGAGGAACGCGCATCTCTCAGACAAATTCATCCCAGACCAATGCGTAACCCTTTTCACGCCTGGCCAAAGAGAGCTTTGCACAGCGGTGATCCGTCGGCTCTCATGATCGGTGTACTGCTGGTAGATCGTCGTATCCGTCGTGACGCCAGGATTCGCATTCTTAAACGCAATGATCTTATTCGCGAGGCGCAGCTTTTCAACCTCCGCATGATGCGTCACCAAGACCCAACTGTTCGGAACGACTTCGAGGAGTCTGGCTTCGACGGACAGTTCGAACAACGCTCGCGCGATCATCGCGATCGTCTGGACGTGTTTGGAGTGTTGGAGTAGAAGCAGAGTTTCCACGTTGCCCTGGGTGCGGATGTAGTTCGCGAGATGACACTCCTCGACTGGCGTCTTCGAGAGAAGATTGTTGATTACGCAGCGGACTTCGATGTTGTCGAAGTTGTGGAGGCTCTTGACCTGCGTATAGAAACGGTCGGTGTTCGACGTAGCTTCTTTGATTGCAGGATCAGTTGCTGGAACACTGGCGGTCTCGCCCATGCGGATATTCTACTCGCCCTGTCTCGTTCCGATAAACCCTACGCATATACTGCGCTGAAAACAGAGTGGTTCTTTGAGTGAAGATAGAATCTCAGGTTTGCTGCTGTTGGTCCCAAGTGTGCATCGTGACACTGTCTCGGTTTAGGGGGTCACTCCACCCAGTGGCGGAACACGTCGTTACGAGCTTGCGCAGAGTTGTCCGCGTCGGATCGTGCTTCGTTTCGGAATCCAGATAGCATCGTCAGGCCGAACCCCGAAAGCCTCACGTTCGTGCGAACCTAGCGCCGCGACCCATGCGGAAAGGTACGCATCGAGCCGGTCGTGCCGCGAGCCGAAACATGCCGCATTCAATTCCGACGCGAGCTGCGAGGTGGTGACGCCGGTGTTCCTAGCGGCGACAGCAAGCTGGCCTTTGTAACCGTCTTGACTAGACTTGTGCGTACCAGCAAAACCCATGGCGTGAACTATTGCCTGGGGGAACACTTCAAGGCACTCCCATCGTCGTCGAAGGCTCTTGAACAACGCGAATCCGACGAGCATCCAAAGTTTGTTTGCGTGCGGGAGGTGCGATTCTCGCCCTCCACCGCTCAAATGCTTCTCGATCTGCCGATGAATCTGCTCAAACTCAGCCCAGCTCGGGGTTTGGAAGTAACTAAGGTGCGCCGCACCCAGTGCTAGCTCGCATTGACGCCCTTCCGCGTCAGCGCTCCTAGGGTCGCTCGGGGCATCTATGGCGATACGCTGAATCTTGACCGAGAAGTGAGCCTCAACCTCAAGAAGATAGCCAACCGTGTCCTCGGCGAATCTCTCCTGGAACTCAGTTTCGAGCGCCATCAGATTGCCCTCACCAAGTGGGGGCCTTGTGGACCAATCTCGCAGGGGCATGGTCTCCAAGCGGCCAATGGAGTGCACGCACACAGCCAGCGGCAAGCGCTTTTTCTTTGCACACGCGACATCGATCCCAACGTAGGCGGTTTGGGACATGCGCGCCTTCAGCGAACCGCTCTCAGCAATACCGCGTCCCGGTGGTATTCCAGAAATCGTCGCTGCCCTGACGAGAACGCTCCCACGTTAACCGTCTCCCGCGTTGGCACGCCCATCCGTTCCAGCGACGAAGCATGCGCTACCGGCGATACAATCAGTTGGCCATCGTCCTGGAAGCTGATGAACCCTCGGTCAAACAAATGATCGATGCTGGGCGTCAGCAGAAGTCCATTCTCTCCGTCCAGCCGTTCGTCGTTTGTGGAATCCCGCCACGGCTTACAGTGACTAGCCCGCAGGTGCGTGGGATTGTCCACCCGCGTAATGCGGCAGAATCGCTCAATCGCCATCACCCGCTGCTTGAAGAGGCCTTGGCCCCGACGAGCGGTGATGATCGCCTCGCGATCTGTGAGTGGAATACTGATATCTCGATCCACTTCCGACTCAATGTGGTGTTCCCACAGTTCCAAGTCCGCATTAGCTACTGTCATGCTCCCGTCAGCTTGGATCGCGTTCGCCCGGACTGCGATTGCCTCAGGACCGATAAGTGCGATGAGAGCCTCGGCGAAGCCTTCTGAGATCCCCGTGAGGTACACTGACTGGATTCCGTTTCCATTCGGCTGTAACGGAGCGTAGCGATCCGCGAGTAGCGGCCGGATCAATCCTATATGATCCTTGGGCCGGACCAGATTGCTTAACGATTTGAATCGCACTCGTATGCGCCAGCCAATTCGTTCCCAGTTCAGTCCGGCGTCACCGAACTCCTCCGGCTTGGGGCTCTCGTAGCAATAAGACTCCGCGATTCCCACGGCCGCCACACGCGTGTCCACAAACGAGAAGACGAGATCCCCTGGCGCAACCTCGCGCATGGACTCGTAGAACGGATTACGCGCACCATTGGCGTTCCGCTTCGGCGACCATAGGTACCCGCCGCCAAGCTCCTGTTTATAGGTCTGGTTCTGGTTGACCCACCAGTAGCGCATTGGGCTATGGGTCAGTCTACCCCATGCGCAACCTGGGAAGGACCAAAGGGGGCCATCAGTTTTGCCATGCTCGTGCGCCGCTCCGTCTATCGGGCGGGCGCGTCGGATCGGTTCGCTAGTCTTCAAAGACCGAAAAGATCGTCGCACCCGATTTGACACACCCAAGCGCCTCGCGAAAGGCAGCCGGAGTTGCCACAAAAACTACTTCCCCCGCAACGAACAAAGAGAATCCACGAGGGGAACGGATTCCACGACCAACGGAACCACGGAGGGGTTCATGAGATTGAATTGCACAATCTGACCTAATAAATCACCCTGAGTCGTGATCGGCACCATCAGAAAGCACATCAGTTTCTCCGTGACGTAAAACCGCAGTTGCAAAACGAGAGTACCCTCGACCGGGTGTTGCCGTAATTCATATCTGTAGGCTGTGTTCTCCAGCGCATCCGCGAACACGGTCTCCTCCTCTTGTACGGCCCCAATACTGTAAGCCAGCGGCCAAGTATCCATGTGCGACGGCCCTCTCGCGGCCTTACGTGCCGCGTCAAATGATTTCTCAAAAACGTCGAAAGAATCCGTCTCCGCAATCAGTTCCAACGCACTCTTTAAGAGCATCCGTGCAATGCTCCCCTTGAAGCTGAAATCGAAAGGGAGAACTATTTTCTTCTTCTCACTCAAGAGACTCTGGGCCGATTCAAACGGCACGTGCAACACGGGTCCCATCTGAGTTCCCGATAATAGATAGTCGCCAAATCTGTGGCGAGCGAAACGTCCCTTCTTTGTACGGATGCAAAGGAAGGAACGAATCGAACCAAAGAGCGGCGACTCCAGGGCGAATTTTTCGACTTTTGCACCGAAGTACCCATTACACTGATCGCAAACAAACGCGCGACGAAGCACTTCATCCCCGCCCAACGATTCTGGAATCACGTGCTCTTTTTTTGTCCGATGTCCCTGAGCGGTTTTACAAAATATGCATTTCGGCATTCTTCACCCGGTCCCACACCTAAAATCCTTGCGGGCGCGTGTACATTCTCGAATCATTCCGCCCTCCCTTCATCCTTCGGGCGTGCAACCCGTCGCATTTATCCCTTCAATACTCTATTACACCATGTTTTTTCCACATAACACACTCCTTTTCAATAACATACAACTAATCTTGACAAATTAACGTATACGTTTATATTCGTTATGTGCCTCGACTATTCTCAATAGGCGCTTTTGCGGTCTACGTCTACGCCGAACGCGGCAATCCGCATAAGGGAGCGCATTGTCATGTGCGCGGAAAGGAAGTCACAACGGTAGTTTCTATTCCGACGCAAATCGTTTTGGCCGGCCCCAAACTGCCCAAGAATGTGCGCCAAGAATTGCAAGCACGCATGGAGGAAGTGATCCAAGGTTGGGACCGATTGAACCCTATTCCGGATACGGAGAATACAAATGAATAAGTGGGACAAACCAGACTATCAACGCATCGCTCGCGCCGACCTCCGCGGCAACCGCATCGACGTCCATTTCGAGGACGACTCTGTCGCCAGCCTCACCATCGACCAACTCGCACCGAACAACGCCCCAGCTCTTAACTGGGAAGGGCTGCGACATACTCCTTTCGAAATCGTCATTCCAACCCCCTCCGATGACTTGGAGATTCCCTGGACCACCATTCGCACCTTGACCGACAAAGAATTCAGCAGTCACCTGGCACACGGTGCCGAACAGGAAGCCCGTCAAATCGGCATTAGGTTGAAGGAACTTAGAGAGGCGAGGCGAATCTCCAGCAAGGACTTGGCCAAGCGAGCAGGTATCACTCCGCAGAGCCTTTCAAGAATTGAGAACGCTCGCCACGACGTAACCTTCACCACACTTCAAAGAATCCTGGCTGCGATGGGTTGCTCGCTCAACGACCTGACCACCCCTCGCCCATTGATAAGAACAATGCAAGCACTCATCCGCATGCTGAAGCCCCTCGGTTTCAGCCGAGAGTTCGTCGCAAGCCGTCTTGTGCCCGCGAGCACTGTGGACACCAAAACCGATGAAGAGTCCATCGTCGAAGCCACCGCCAATGTTCTCGGCTCCATCTATGGCTGGTCTGTCCCGTCGATTCTAGAGGGTCGGACCCTCTCTTTCGATCAAGCCCTCACCGCCCAGGTCTTGTTCAAAGGTCTAAAGTCGAGCAAGGGCCTTCGCACCACTGCTTATACCTTGTACGTGCATTGGCTCGCCGTTCAGGCCGTCGAAAGCACGCCTGAGACCCACGTGCATCCTTTAATCAAAGACCCTCTCCAGATGAGAGACAAAATCGTTTCTCAATATGGTGGCCTCTCTTTCTCTTCGCTCCTCTCCTACGCTTGGGACTGTGGTTTTGTGGTCCTACCTCTCGCGGATGAAGGAATTTTTCACGGCGCATGCTGGAGAATCAGGGACCGTGTGGCCATTGTCATCAAGCAAAAGACAAATCACCAGGCCCGCTGGCTGTTCGACCTGGCTCACGAGTTAGCGCATGCTATACTTCATATATCCTATACGCGAACAACTATCCTGGAACCAGACGAGATATCGCAAATCCCTGAGGGTGGAGAAGAAGAGGAAGCCAGCGACTTTGCGCAGGCCCTGATTTTCCACGGCAAAGTCGAACAATTGGCAAAAGTCTGCGTTCAGAAGGCCAAAGGAAATCTTCGGATGCTCAAATCCGCCGTTCCTCACGTCGCCCACCGACACGGAGTCCCACCCGATGCACTGGCAAACTACATGGCCTATCGGCTCGAGATGCAAAACGAGAACTGGTGGGGTGCGGCGAATAATTTACAGGTCGATACACCATCGCCTTACGATATAGCGAAGAAGGAATTCCAGGCCCGCGTTCATCTCGACAGGCTCAATTCAGAAGAGCGCAACATCCTTGCACATGCCCTCGAGGCTACCGGGTGAGGGACAATGAAAAAGAAGAAAAATCTCGAACCCCTAAAAATCAGTTGTGACAACGTTGATTGCCCCAACAACCTGCATTGTTTCAGGAAATCGAAAAAGCTCTCCAAATACCCACAGGGACAATGCCAGGGGTGCGGAGCTCAACTCGTTGATTGGCCCCGCGTGCAAAAGCAAAGTCTCTCGGACGTCTCGAATACTTTCAAATCCCTCAAATTCGAGTGGATACGACATTACTATTGGGAACTCAAGCTACCCCAAAGGGTGCTGAACCATGCAAGACGAAAGGGTCGCGCGGCATTCGATGAGTGCGTCGAAAAGAGAATCCGCCAATCTGTGTCTCTGCCAAAGATGGCAAATCCCTTCGACGGACGCCAAACTCCGTTTGACGGGAAGGGCCAAACCATCATTACCTGTGCTCAGCACGCGGTAGCCTGTTGTTGTCGCAGTTGTATTGAATACTGGCACGGCATTCCGACCGATGTGCCCCTCTCGGACGAGCATGTTCAGTATTTCAAGACACTCGCCCTCATGTACATTGACGAACGCTTGCCCAACTTAGAGAGCGAGCCGCAACACGTTCCGCCGATCCGAGCTTAAGGTACCGCCGAAAGGCTCATCCCTTGTCCCACGCTTCGCAGATGTCTCTGGGTCCCCCAAGTCTAGCTAAGGAGGATTACATTTCATGGGAACTCTCAACCGCGACGAGATTCTCCGGCGAATTGCCACCGACGAACTCATTCGGAACGCGCGGAAACAAGGGGATGGCACCGTCGAGCTGGAGCCGGCTAGCTATGACCTCATGTCTGGTGTAGTTGTTTGGAAAGATCCCTCGCAAAAGGAAACCAAAGGCGAAGTTCGGAAGGAGTTTTACAAGCCGGGCTTGGCACGCAAACATCAACCTTCTATTACCATTCAGCCGGGCGAAATGGTTTTCGTCGTTACTTACGAAGAAATTCAGATGCCAAAAGATCTCTGTGGAACTGTACTCTCCCGAAATAAACTTGCCCGTGAAGGTATACTGGCCTTAAACGCGGGACACGTGGACCCCGGCTTCCGCGGCCCCATTGTGATCCGGCTCATCAGCCTCCGTGCTACTCCGTGGGTCTTGACCCTCGGCGAACCCATTTTCACCGTTGTATTCCATACTGTTGATCATGTTGCAGGGGATACCTTGGCTGGCCACGCGCCCATTTCTCTCGAAACGACCCTTGGAAGGGTCGAAGAAATGGCCGGGTCGTCCTTGAGTAATGCTCTTTTCGATTTGTACGCACGCGACATGGAAATTGGATTGCACAAGCACTATTCTGACGTCCTCTCCGACCTCAGGTCCGATCTGGCCAAAGAGTTCCTGAAGAAAGATGATTTTAGCTGGACCGCCTGGAAGTGGCTCGGCACAAAAGGACTAGCTCTCCTCGGTATAGTGGTATTGATTGCAACTTTGGTGGTTCGATGGAAAGCTATTTCGGGATGGCTCAAGCCTTAAGACATGACAAAGAATCCACTCACGATCATCGACACGGAAAAGTTTTCTGCAAGTCTCCGAGCTCGTGGTATCCGACTCGAAGAGAAACGGATTCTCTTCACACAGTTCCCCGGTTCGCAACAAGCAACAGATCTTACGGTTCCCCCCAACTGTGGCGGATTCGGCCGTATCCACCACTTTCGTCGTCACCAACGCGTCGGATGGCCTGAGAATCCATTACCGATCGACCCCGCATGCCACGCGCTTGGATTGCCACGGACTGATTCAATGGAAGCGCAAGTATTTCAGAATGCGATCTGCAGTTGGCGTTGCTGGTACTGTTTTGTGGACTTTGACCTTCTCTCCGCCAACCCCGATCATTCCACCTTCAAGACTGTCGCCGAATTGGCAAACCTCTATCTCGCTGAAATCCATCGCCCCGTCCTCATCGACCTTTCTGGTGGACAACCCGACCTCGTGCCGGAATGGCTTCTCTGGTTCACCGACGAATTCAGAAACAGGGGTCTTGAGCTAAAGACGTACCTGTGGTCGGACGACAACTTGAGCAACGACTATCTCTGGCGCTATCTGAAACCAGTCGAAATCCAGCGCATAGTTTCCTACCAGAACTACGGGCGCGTTGGTTGCTTTAAGGGGTTTGACCCGCATTCTTTTTCTTTTAACACGCGCGCGGAACCAGGTCTTTTTGCTCAGCAATTCAAACTCATGAGCCGACTGACGGAAGTAGGGTTTGACATGTACGGCTATGCGACGTTTACATCTGACACGGAAAACAATCTGCCACAATTCATGGCGGACTTTGTTGACCGACTCCAATCCGATATCCACCCCCTCTTCCCGCTCAAACTGATCCCTCTGCGCATTCAGGCGTTCACGCCGACACGTTCTCGTATGGCTGATTCGCAGAATCGCTCCCTGCAGATTCAAGACACAGCGGTTGCCATATGGTCTGCAGAACTCACAAAGCGCTTTCCCGAAGAAATGCGATTGAAAGCGATTTATGAACACCGTTTGAACCCAACCACTCATGTCTAACAGAAAGAACTTCCCATCTGTTCTGGTCTCTGTCGCAGCCGGGGAAAACCGCCGCTACCGCCGCGTTCTCGAAGAACAGATTCTCACCGTCCTTGCGGGGCGACCTCAAAGGTTTTGCGAGATTGTCCCGCGAGCCGGTGGAGCATTTCCGACCGAATTGGCGACCACGCTCTCTCACCTCGTCGAAAAGGGGTATATAACGCAACGGGGCGACCGGTATTCCCTCGCTCCCAAGATGACCGCGACATATCGCCGCCTGCCTAATTCTAGCGACTTCCCTCAGTCCCGCCTCTACTCCCAACCCAAGCGCCCGCCCCACAGCCGGAAGATGACCCTCCCCGATCCACATCCCGCAGACTACGATTGGCGTTTTACGGGCACAGCCCTCCACGCCTTAGCCCAACTGTTGCATCCTCTGAAAGTTCGACGTTCCCGCGTTGCCTTACTTGGTGCACCTTCCTTGTTTCTCCGCCTGGCAGATATCGGAGCTAACGCTACATTGTTTGACAGAAATCAGTCACTCATTGCTGACTTTCAGAAAGCCGGCTTCCAAAACAATGCCATCAAACAGGATATGTTCGTCAGGTTAGCGGGAAACATCGGAGATTTTGATGTCGCCGTTGCTGACCCACCTTGGTACCTGGAATTCTATGAAGCGTTCATCGCACGCGCATCTCAATTACTTTGTGACCATGGTTTATTTCTGCTAAGCATGTTGCCTTGGCTGACTCGCCCCAGTGCCATTCACGATCGAACTGAAATCCTCCGCTTCGCCGACAAAGCAGGCTTCCAGCTGATCCAGGTACTCCCCGAATTCTTGCAGTATGAGACTCCCTATTTTGAAAAAGTTGCTCTCCATCATCATGGAATTGATTGTGGCGCTTGGCGAAAGGCGGACCTCTTCTTCTTTGTTAAAGTTCAGCCGGTGAGAATTTCAGCGTCGCGCATCCGTAAACCAGATCATGAAGAATGGGATGACTTTCGATTTGAAAATAGAATAATAAAACTGAAAAGGATGAAGCATAACTCATCTGGTCCCTTCTCTTACCAACCCGTAGCTGACGAATCTCCCTTTCTTCGAACGGTTTCACGGCGTTGGCCGCACCGGCCCTTGATCGACGTTTGGACATCGGACAATGAAGCCTATGTCGTTCACGGCTTGGGAATCCTCCGAACAGCGCTCCAATTACTGCAGCGAACGGCCAATATCCCTCGCGCGGTCTCGCTCGTGGCAACTCGGTTTTCCATGAATTCCAAGAGTTCCAAGGCTCTCAGCGAACTGTTGCGAAAACTCATAAGACCTAGAATTTCGGTCTAATCTTAGGTTTACTTACCGCTTCGAATTGTGTATAGACAATACTTGGAATGGAGACTGCCTTCACTCGCACTTCCTGGATTTCTGAACTAATAAAGAATCTTCGGTTGAATCTCCTTGATGACGAAGTCTGGTCAAGCAGGATCGACCAGATTTCGACGAGGCCAACGGACTTCGGCCTCCACCTTGCGATTTTCGTGGAACCCTATCTTCAATACATTTTGGAAGGGAAGAAAACCGTCGAGTCACGTTTCGGCGTCCATCGCCGCTCTCCTTTCGGAAATGTTCGCGAAGGGGACGTTCTACTTCTAAAAAAGTCGGGTGGCCCTATAACAGGCATCTGCTTGGTGGGGCAGGTTTGGTTTTATCGCCTAGATGCTCGCTCCTGGCGCAAGATCAAACAAGAATTTTCATCTTCTCTGTGTGCTCAAGACCCTGAATTTTGGAACCAACGGCGTGCGGCTTCGTTCGCAACGCTGATGCTAGTCAAGGATGTTCGGCCCATTACGCCGTTCGATATTTCGAAGAAAGATCGAAGGGGATGGGTCACGCTGAAGAATTCCGTCGCTACGCAAGAGTTGTTGTTCGCGTGAAAGCAGAGATACTCGCTTTCGCCGGCCCCATTTGCAGCGGGAAATCAGTTATTTCAACCTCTGTCGTCCAGAGACTCGGGTGGGACTGGGTCAGCTTTGGCGACTTCTTGCGCGACGAAGCACGACGCCGAGGAATCGACCCTTCTCTTCGAAGTCACCTTCAGGACCTTGGCCAAGCCTTCATAGACAAGGGATGGACATCTTTCTGCAAAAGCGTTCTCGACTATGCCAAATGGGTTCCAGGAATGAACTTGGTGATTGACGGTATCCGTCATGTCGAGGCGGTCCATACTCTAAGAATGTTGACCGCCCCCAGCCACCTCGCCGTCGTTTTCGTCGAAACTCCTATCCAAATCCGCAAAGCCCGTTTCTTGGCTCGTGAACCGGGAGCTTCGTTTGAAGCTGTTGATACTCACCCCGTCGAAAAGGGAACGCAAACGGCGTTAATGCAAGTCGCCGGTTACAAAGTGGACGGTTCCCTCGCGGTAGAAGAAGCTTCGAATCGTCTGCTTGAGCAATTCAGCCCGTCAGCCGACTGACGATCCTTATCGCTACAATATGTGAAGTTTACACAGAATGAGGTTCATTTATTTTGCGCCCTCACTGTCGGGCTTGTGGTTTCTAATCCGCCGCTGGAGCAACTCCGGAGCGATATCGAGAATCTTCTTCGGCTGGTTGGCGGCAAGCCATTCCAGGCAGGCTTCCAGCTTGTCAGTCCACACATCGCTCGGGGCTGACGCCACTGGTTGGAAGATCTCAATAAGCGTAATATCGGGGCTTCGCGGGATCAGCCAACTCCCTAAAGTAAACAGAAACTTGTTCCAGTCGCGAGTCGACGGATGCATGTTGACGGCAAGAATATCGAACTCTCCGAACCGATAGGGTCTGGTGTCTTCATTAGTTTCGGGATCGAAACCGCCCCGTGTTTTCTGGACTTCAACAACGTACATGTCCTTCGGGTAATGACGGTTGGCCTCTGACGCCCACATCGGTTGCTGCTTGCGCATCCGTTGCAGTTTGACTTGGATTCGCACTTCCCTCGGATTGTCAATCTTGGCCCGGATGAGGAAGTCGTATGGGCGATCCTCTACAAAGCGCACTGCCTCCCAACCCTTAAGCGCCGCCAGAACGTACCGTTCAAAGACAGCTTCGGCAATGATGCCTCGCACACCACGCTTGGTGAGATCCGAAGACCGTGCTATCGCGCTCAGAATAATCTCGGAGCCTACACCCCATTCCCGTTCGAGAGGATGTTGAGGCAATCGTGCATTCAGATAATCCAGAAGAGCCCCGCGTTCTTCGTCCGTGCACTGATCCAACAATTTCTTCAGGTTTTCCAGGGATTCGCTCATTTGCGTGGTCTTCCACTCTGCTCCGGCTCGTAGGCCTTCACTTCTGACCGTCGCAACAGAACTTTCCCCCCTATTTTGAAGACTCGAAACCGCCCCTTCTTGATAAGCCGTGCGATCGCTTGGCGCGAGACACCCCGAATACGAGCAGCCTCCGCCTGGGAAATCCAATCTGCATCGGCGCGATTGCCCTCAGATAAATGGGTTGACATTGTCAATCTATTTGTGATACCCTTTTTCATTGCGAGGCCGTAATATCATGACATCATCTATCCGCGTTCGCCCGAAGGTACAAGGAAGTATTCGCCGAAAAGACATGGCCTCCACGACAGCCACCAAACGCACTCGCAAGTACGTTCCCGATTTTCACCCATCGAACCTTCTTAAAGCTTCGCCGTATTTCCGAGCGGAATACGGTGCAGCCTACTTAGGGGATTCTCTAGACCTGCTCCGTTCCCTTCCGACCGGTCAGGTCAATCTCGTCGTCACTTCGCCCCCGTATGCCCTGCATTTCAAGAAGGAGTACGGGAACAAGAGCAAGAAGGAATACGTCCAATGGTTTTTGCCCTTCGCTCGTGAGATCCACCGCATCCTATCCGATGACGGCAGTTTTGTGTTGAATATTGGTGGCAGCTATAACCCCGGAACACCTACTCGGTCCCTCTACCACTTTAAGTTGCTTATCGCGCTGGTCGAGGAGATTGGCTTTCACCTCGCTCAAGAATGTTTCTGGTACAACCCTGCCAAGATGCCAGTTCCCGCAGAGTGGGTAACCGTCCGGCGCATCCGTGTACGCGACTCAGTAGAGTATGTTTGGTGGCTGTCAAAGACACCTTGGCCCAAAGCATCGAATCTCGCTGTTCTCAAAGAGTACAGCGAGGACATGATTCGCTTGAATCGTAATGGTGTTCGCGGGACCGTGCGACCATCTGGCCATGTGATTCGGGATTCGTTCGATAAGATTGCCGCTGGCGGTGCGATCCCTACGAATGTAACAGAAGCGGACTTCTCAGACGTACCAGAAAGCATGCTTAAGATGGGGAACAACGCCGCGAACGATGCATACACCAGGCAATGCAAAGAGAACGGCATCAAGATTCACCCAGCGCGCTTTCCCGCTCTGCTCCCGAAGTTTTTCATCAAACTGCTTACTGACGTCAATGATCTTGTTGTTGACCCTTTTGCTGGATCGAACACGACAGGCGCTACCGCGGAGAGTCTGAAACGTCGTTGGATTGCGAGTGAAGCCGTCGAGGAATATCTGAAGGCGAGCACGTTCCGGTTTGAAGATCCTGAAAAGCAAGCTGATCCCCGCCAAGTTACTCTTTTTTAGTGTCGTCAATTCTTTCGGCACTCTGTCTACGAATCGCCGTCACGCTTGTATCGTCAGGCATGCAAGTTCCTGCCCGCCTATCTTCGCCGCGGCCGTCACCTTTTCAAGAATCAGCACTCTGTAGTCGAAGTTGAGATCTGCCCGCCGGTCGAGCGTCTGCCGAATCCAGACACCGTACTGTTCTTAAAGCGCTAACTCTTACCCCTCATGCTTTACTCGGCGCAAGATAGGCCGCAGTTCGCTCCCACTGTAAAGCCCACTTGTGCAGCTCCGCTCGGTACACCCCACCGTACTCGCTTCCGCGCCCCTCTGGGCTCCGTTGAAATGCACTTCGGGGCTTGACAGCCGCGAACCACGGCCAGAACCCGCCTCCAGTAAAGCATGTTGTTTTTTATGCCCTGAAAGGGCTGAAAACAATAAATCACACCTGGAGCGAACCAAATGCCTAGCGTCTACGAAATCGTCACCGAGAAAATTATCAAGCAGCTTGAATCCGGCGTGGCTCCCTGGCGGAAGCCGTGGACCAGTCAGACCCCCGCAAACCTTATCACGCAAAAAGAGTATCGCGGACTCAATGTCTTTACGCTTGCTTCGCAGGGGTTCCCATCACGATTCTGGCTTACCTTCAATCAGGCAACAAAGTTGGGCGGGAGAATCCGCAAGGGCGAGAAGTCCTCGCCCGTCATCTTCTGGAACGTCAGCGACGAGCGGGAGACCTCCACGCAAGACGGCGCGAAACAGATCTCCCGGCCCTTTCTACTCCGTTATTACAGCGTGTTCAATTTGTCGCAGGCGGAAGGGATCGACATCTCCGCGTCCCTCCTGCAGGAGATGCGCACCAACGATCCCATCGAAACGTGCGAACAACTCGTGACAAACATGCCGAACTCGCCAGCGTTCGAGCAATCCGACAAAGCGTGGTACTCACCGAGCAACGACGTGGTCGGTATGCCTGCACGAGGCCTCTTTCATTCATCGGAAGAGTATTACGCGACTGAATTTCACGAACTAGCCCACAGCACAGGGCACGCCAAGCGTTTGCACCGGGAGAGGTTCGACAACCCAGTTTCCTTTGGCTCGGAATCTTACTCGAAAGAAGAGCTCATCGCGGAAATGACCGCCGCCATGCTCTGCGGCATCGCGGGAATCGAGCAGAAGACTCTTGAAAACTCCGCAGCCTACCTCAAGACCTGGATTGCGCGGCTCAAGTCGGATTCGCGTTTGCTTGTTAGTGCCGCCTCACAGGCACAGAAAGCTGCGGACTTTATCCAAGGCAAAGCTCCGCACCAGTTAGCCGAAGCGTAGGCCACCTAAGGCTTTAGCCGAGTGATTGTTGG
>WNFR01014375.1_pt1 | contig 22416 bp, 18 predicted proteins | sample 5400221 | NCBI WGS metagenome assembly WNFR01 (sample SAMN13153357, study PRJNA577476) | soil metagenome | isolation source: 40 cm soil under Madrone tree | place: USA:California | collected 2016-06-14 | reverse complement strand
TTCAACCGGAAATTCTGTTCCGATCGCTTCTCCTTCGGTCCGTGGAATCGGCGCATCCGAACTGGTCCGAGTTTCGCTGCTCACATTCGGCGGGTTCGCCTGATCCGCCCGAAGTTGCCCACCGATCTTTGCGTTGTGCTGATCCATCGTCTCGGTCACGTAGAGGTAAAACTGCTTACCTGCTCCTACCCGGACGAAGTAGCCATCCTTTTCGATCGAATCGAGAATCAACTGCGCGTACCGGTCGGCGGCAGCGCCGGCGCCTTCGAGCAGCGAATTTTTAGCGCTTCCGGAGGTAATAATCGCTCCGGTCACCGGTGACACGGTCTGATTTTGAACCCCCCTGGCCAGCCCGCTGACCGCGGTCGCTGCGAATAATTTTATTTCCTCGAAGTCATCGGTTTTCAGCACATCTCCGCGTATTCCTGCGCTGCCGTCGGTGATCGCCCATTTCTCACCTTGCACAACTTCCTCCATGTCGAGCGCTATACCATGAACACTCAATTCCTCGCCGTTCTTGAACCCGTCATTATTTTCCCGAAATACGAGCACCCAATCGTTTTCACTGCCGATCCGGTCGCGGGTTCTGGTCTTGCGCGCCTTCCCGTGAACTTCCGTTCCGGCCGGAATGATTAACCGGCCGTCGTGATTAACGTCTTCGATTACTAACCCGATGATTGGGGTATCGAGTACGGAAGAATCAACCGTAATAATCAACTGACACTTCACCAGGCGACCGAACGGCGCGTAACGCTTGCTCAAGCGGACCACGGGCTGGGACGCGGCATAGAGCGTGAGAGGAGGAGGTTCGGGCTTGGGATTTGGTTGCGATGACGGACGCGTCGACTCTTCAGCCTTGGGTGTATTAGTATTCGGAAATTCGGCAGACGGAACTCCGGTCTGCAGTTTTGTGAGCGCATCCTGCAATTCCTGACGACGCTTGTTGGTGGCCTCATTTTTCGAAGGATTGGTTAAACCGCAGCTGTGCATGAGAAACAGCATCAAACCGACCCCACCGAGGAAGAGCAGAAGCAGACCCGGAGGCGACCGGAAGAAGTTGATCAATTTGCGCGCATTCATTGGACCGGCTGTTTGCCGTCCCCTTGCTTCTCTCCGTGTCGGAGACGAACTGGAGCCGATTCCAGCGGCGCGCTCTGGTTGACAATAACGGTAAAATCATTTCGCAACGACAGATCGTTTCGCTGGCCGTCGGGCGTTCCGGTAATAGCAAAGTAAGCTGTGTCAGACCCGCTGGGAGGAATTTTACCGGAGGCATCGCTGATCGATTGATAGTAAACGTTGTTGCCGACGCGAACGGCAAAACCCTGCGGTTGATAGGTCACCTCATGATTGGTCTTATTCGTGAGAGTCAATTCAAAGACCAGCGTGTCGTCATTATCAAATCGGTAAATCTTATCCATCGAGGCAGCAAAATCCCCAAAATCTACGATTTTCTTGGGCGCAGAAACGTTCACATCCTTGAAATTCTGTGGGTAATTCGCTACCAACAGGGGGAACGCTTTCGCCTTGTCCAGCAGACCGAGCAAATGCGTTGGAGTGACTCGCAGCGGTCGATCACCATCTGCTTTTATGGTGAACACAACACTGTAAACCGGTCGCGGAGAGTCTACCAGCTCGAGAACGTAAGTCTTGTTGTTCCAGATCACATTCAAATTAGTGCTGGCCTTCGGCTGGCTAGCGGCGACCGAAAAATAGTAGCTTTTCGGAGTGTAACTTAGGGTGAACAAAGCCTGCTCACCTCTCATTGAAATATTGCGTCCTTCAAGTCCCTCGATTTCACTTGGGAAACTGATGGTCGTCACGCTCGTAGTCGATACTGGAATTCGGTAGACATTATGTTCGTCCAGTTCCAGATAGGTAATTTCGTTGTAGGAAAGACGTTCTTTCTTGTTATCGGCGAAGCAGCGGCCACTCAGGCTCAGCCAAACCAGCAACCAAATGAGAACGTCAGTTAGGCGTGGTGATATATTTGAAAGCATAAACCGCAGTGGGGAATCGACCGTTTTGCCGAATATCGGGGTTACGCAGCAGCGTCAGGTTCAATTCGAAGTGGATTGATTCCGAAAAGGTCGTTCCATTAAATACGCCCGCTCGAATGACCTGACCGACGGCCCGTCCCAACACGGCGTTTTCCCGAGTGCCGATAATCTCTATCCCGGTGATTTCTGCTTTCTGATGAAGCTCCTTGGACTTGAACTCCGCCGACTCCGATTCAATCAACTTCTTCGCCTGCTCAAGCGTTCCCCGCAAGTACATCGATTTCAAGAGATCTTCGTTATCCGGGCCGGCCGGGTTGCGATCCAGGAGCGCGGAAGCGGCCAACTGAATCTGACTCGAATGCAATTCGGTAGCCGATTGGAAGTCTTTCAGGGGCGACACATAAATTGTTCCCAGCGAGTCGAGGGCAATGACCCGCTCCTCTTTTTTCATGGCACTAACGATCAGGATCGGTTCTATCAGGGCCGCCGTGGTAGCAATCAGCGCCAGACCGAACCAGATCTTGGAAGCGATCAGACCGTCGGTGAAAATGTTGACCGGGCTTGGCTTCTTCCGAGCCTCTCGAGCAGAAACCCGATGACGACGCACTTTCGTCTGCGTGAGCTGCTCTACCGCTTCTTGATCACCCGGTTCATCCTGAAGGTCCGATTCCATTCTTTCCAGTTCGCGTTCCATCTTGAGTGATTAGCGTTTTCCGTCCTTTGATTTTGCTGGTTGCAGCAGAAGTCTATTTTCGGATTTACCTGCGGCCGACGTCCCACGGCTTCCGCGTCCGGAAGCGGCCCCACCCATAAAGCGGGGAGTCTCCCTTTCTTCACCTCGTCAGGCGTAGTGCCTCTGGTATACTTGAACTCGGCAGCGCGGCTCGCGAGCCCGACAAGGCAGCTTGCGGAGCCCCACTCCCAACCCCGATTCCTCCGACCGGCGCTCTTCCTTCCATCAGACCACCGAGCGCGGTACCTTGAGCAGACCCTAAGAATTGGCCGCCGAAGCTCGCTGCGCCGTAACTCACCAGCTGTTGCAAAAAGAACGGTATCCCGGCCGTAGTCACCACAATCCAGGCGCTAACCACGGCCGACCAACTGATGGCAGTCATTGCCCCAAATGGATCATTGTTAAACACCTTGCCGGCGACCGCACTAGTTCCCATCGATTCAAGTGCTAAGGTCAGAAGAAAGTTAGTTCCGAACCGCGCTAAAGCCCAGCCGAACGGCCACATTGCGACCGATACGGTCACTAGCATGAAGGTAATAGCTGTGCTCCGCGTCTGCTGGAACATCATTAACCCAAAGAAAAACGATCCCAGCGCACCGGCTATCATCAAGCTCATGTTCTGTAAGATCTTAGCAAATTGCAGAAAGAATATTCCTCCCAGGCCCGCAACCTGTTGCAGGTATTCCGACCACTGACGCCCGCTCTCGCCTGGATTCTCTTCCTTGTCTTTCGCCACGCTGGCCAAAGTTTCCGTCGCGACGAGAGCTGCCAACTTTCCGTCCGTTTCCAGTTCGGTCGGCGCGCCAATATTTTCACTGATCGAATTCGGTCCGGTAAACAGCTCCCATAGCCCTTGGACGATCGACGGTTGTCCCTGCGGTGGATACCAAAGAGCGAGTAGCCCAATAATCACGATAAAAGTGACAAACGAATTTTTCTTGTGCTCCAGGTCACCGCTGCCGCTTGTCCATGCCTGAATGAACCCGATGACCGCCATGAAAAAGGCAAACGGCACTATTCCGGTGTTAACCAGGTGGCACGCCGCCTTGAAACCGGGATAGTCGAACTGCGCTGCGAGGATTGACATAGATCTTTTCCGCTGGTTTTAGTTGTTAACTACTGAACTCCGCCCGGCGGCTCCGTCGATCCGGCAAGGCTCAGCGCCGTGTTGAGCAGGCCGGTTGCTGTACCAGTCCCAGTGCCGCTACCAATTTGTTTCTGATGATCTTCGCTCTTTTCTTCCGCGATCGCTTGTTCCCGCTTCAGCCGATTGTTCTCGTTAGCAATTTGCAGGAGTTGCACATCCTGTAGCGCGGCCGTACGCAAATAAATCTGCCGAGTCATTTCCGCCTGAATCGAATTGATCCGCGCGTTAGTCGCTTCGATATCGGCCATCGATTTCGCCTGACGCAAATGTTGCATCGTGTTCAGAAGATCGGTGCGCAGATTTTCCAGGTGGGTGCTAGTCTGATCGAAGACCTTCACCGCATTCCCGGTCTTCTGTTCCATGACGGTAAAAGGCGTGTAATTCTCCGCCCACTGGCTGGTGGTCAAACCAGTGATTGGCCGGTATAACTGTTGTCCGCCACCTTTATTGTTCAGACTGATCAGCTCCGATCCTTGGTACCCGAAATCCGGTTGGCCCACTTGCCCTTGTACCGTATAACTCGTCGGATATTGCGTTTCGTTGGATTCGACGATCTGCACTTCATTTTGCGCCGGTCCTCGCGTAGCTTGCTGCACGGCCGCAGCAACACCAGCGGGCGAAGCTTGACCAGCCAGAATCGTTTGCAAGTTCGCCAGGGCGGTAGACAAAGTACTAAACTGTCCCTCGTTAATCGTCGCGTTGCCTACGCTGGCCACATTCCCTACAGTGGCCACATTTGTAACTTCTTCCAGGGTACCGCCTAATACGGTTACATCGAATTGGGCCTTAGCGTTAGCACTAAGGAGATAAGAAAGCATTAGTGCTCCAAAAACGGCGACGGCTGACTTATTCATCTGATTATTCGCTGATACGTAGTGTTTTGGTGGTTGGTTGATAGATTACCCCATCAATTGTCTGTTCCGGCAACGGAATCTGGTACTCGCTGTACTCCGGTTTAGCATTCTCGTCCCCTCCCTGCGCCCGTTGGGTCGCCCAGTAGAGCTGCTTGGTAGCATCGCTTCGACCCAGATTATATCCGGTCTCCAATTTTTTTTCCGCTTGGCTCTGAATAGCTCCTTGGACCAGGTCGGCCGCCACTCCAGAACCTCCGGCCGCCGCCACGGTAGCAACAGAATTTCCGTGACTCAGCTTGTTCGCGACAAAACCGCCTCCCGCCGCCGCTCCGGCATCAATCAACCCGCGGCTGCTAAACAGGCCGTTCGTGCATCCGCTCAAAAGCAGCACCGTACAACTACCTATCCGCAGGCAATCCTTTTTACGCATTAGCCTCCTTGATAATTCCTTCTAGTACTGATTTGTATTTGCGCATTGCTCTGCCCCTGGTGTCGAAGTTTGATCCACTACTGGCCGAACAATAGAGCATCTCTTTACTGGCAATATTGTGAGCCGTACCGCAGACCGCTTGATCGATATCCGTATGATAGTAAGTGAACGCGGAATATTTTTTCCCGCCGAGTTGCTCCGGCAGCGGGTATTTCTGAATCGTGTTGATCGTCACTTCCGGTAAACCCACATCGAGGTTGATATCCTCCAGATCGCTGCGATCCTGCTGCTTCATAAAAAAGTATTGCTTGCTATTACCCATGATCGTGGGCCGAATCGCAGAATTCCTGAACCCGGCGTACTGCTGGATAATACTCACGTTCCACGCATTAAACTTTCGCATTTGCGCGTAGGACTCCGATACGATCCGTTCCCCGCCGGGAACGTTTAACAGGCGACCGACCTCTTCATAGATATTCCGCTTCCACAGACCACGCGGCAAAGTAACAATATGTTGCCGAGTGTGATTACAGATCAGAAAAGCTGCTACTGACTTCATCTCCGCCGAGGCCTCTGGTATATAGCCAAGCTCAAAATGGCAGATACGACTGGTTAAACTAACGCTGTTTACTCCATCAAAAAGCTTGCCGTAGTTGCCGTCCGCACACCAGGGAGCTAACATGGTAGCCATCTGCTGAACTGACTCCCGGTCATGCTCGGCGAACGTCCCGAGCATCATCAGGTCCCTGAGCATGGCATGCTGTGGATAATCCTCGGGCCGAAAATAGGCGAACGCCAGATTCCGAAAGTGTCGTGAGGTTCCCGGGTCCTTAGAGAAGCGGGCCACCCAGCCTTCATCGATCTCGCTAATGAAATTTTCCGCCTCGTCCGGGTTAGTTAGTCGCCAATCGCGCAGGTCAGCAAAAGCTTCGAGCGGTGTAGAACCAAGCGCCAGCCGAGTGGTCCGATATTTCTCCACCGCACAAGCGTGGCGAGCGATTACCGGCAACAACTCGGAATTGCGCCGAGCCCAGTCGGTAAACATATCGTCGTAAAGTTGGTTGACATACTGCGAGATCTCAGCCGTTCGTTTGGCCTGTTTATCCTCGTCCCGACTGATTCCGATCATTCGGGCGACCAGCGCAGTCGCGGTGGAAAGCTGCAACGCCGTGAGCGGTAGCCCCTGAGTATCCAGATAGTTGATGGTTAGACCGCCATCTGGCTGCACAATGATCGGCTCGAATCCCATAACCTGGGTAAACAAGCCGTAACTGAGTCCCTCCTCCACAATACAGGTGAAATCGAAATAAGGATCGGTCTGAGATAGCAGATCACACATGTAAGCCGATTTGCCGCAGCCGCTCATACCAAAGAGCACGGCATGCTGCGGTGACGCCTGATCCGAGGTCACCGAAAAAGTTTTAACACCAACCAGATTGCCATAGGGACCTTCGTAGATCGCCTCGGCCGAGTTCAGGTGTCCGACAAACGTACTGCTCAGCGGCAGCATATCGGCCAGGTAGTGATTCTCGGCGTAGAGAAACCAACCAGTATTCTTGCGCCAGGGAAAGCCTGGCCAAGTATCATAGTAGAGCTTCCGCGCGGTCGAAGAGAGCGTCACCTCCTGGTATTGAGCGCCCTGCATGGTGTTGATTGCGCTCTTGATCGCGTTGGTCGCGGCCGACAAGCCTTCCATGGTCTGGTGCCAGACTCGAATTACGAAATTGACGTGATAAGGAAACGTGAACCCTTCCGCCAAGCCGCGGATCTTTTGATCTTTCCGCGTCATCGCGGTTAACATCGAACGTTTACGCTCGGCCAAAAAATCGCCTTCGATTCGCTGAAACTGATGCTCTTCCTTTTTGATCTCCTTGTAAACATCCAGCGGCTGAATGTTTACGGTGATACAATAATCCAGGAACTGCAGCCGGGTTAAACGATCGATAACCCCCGGAAAAGTGGTCTCCGGCCACCGGCTAAGCGCGATTAGATTGTGATAGTAACCATCCTGGTAAAATTGGAAATCGGCTGGATTCCGTCCCGAAGCCCCTTGCGAGAGCCAGCAGTTCTCCTGGATTGATAGTTCGGGATCGAACTGACTTAACAATCCTTCAGCGGCTCTCGCGTTCGTTGATGGATTCAAAAACTTGGTCAGATGCAGGTAATGTTCCGCCTGGGTCAACCGATGAACCTTCCCTCCTTCCGGGCTCAAAAACTCCCGCAAGGTTATCTCCAGATCGACAAACCGCGTCTTCAATTTCTCCAGAGTTGCTCGAAACTGCGCGTCAACCAGCTTGCGATTTATCCCTTTCGGCCGCTTATCGGAGATGCGAATGGAAAAGTAGATGATGAGGCGTTCCCGGCGAAGTTCTCGCCGCACCATCATCCCGCGGTAGCGTTCATAACGCTCTTCGCGAACTCGCTTGGCCCAGCCATCCGGCGCCATCCTCGTTTCCTCGGCGTAGCGATCCAGCTCGGCTGAATAATCCGCATCGCAGTACCATTGCACCTGCATGTGGACGTCCGTGGCCAGCGTAGATAACAAAGGAACGATGCGCTCGTGGAAACTATTCTGGCGATTCACCGACGCATTCAGCTGATCCGGCAGATCACACGCGAAGCCGCGGGAAGCATATCCGCCTTGATGCAAGGGGCCGAAGACGATCAGATCTTCAATGAAAAATCCGTTTGGAGCGACTCATGGCTGGGATGCAAAGGGTGCATGGGCTGATGGAGCGGATTCATCGAAAAACCTCTTCCACTAATCAACAGGTCTACCAGATCAAAGGCGAAGTCCTTGGGACGACCGATGACGAAAGCAGCCAGATAACCGACGGTCAGGCCGGAAGGAATACAAGCCGCCAGCACGCTGAGATAGCTGTTCACCCCACCGGCCATGAGCATTACCATTACTCCCACGGACAGCACCAAGGAAACTACCAGAGCAATGAAGGTGTTCCCAGGTAGGCCCCAAACTGATCCCGAGGAATCGTTGGCCGAATTCGTTTGTGAGCGCACCAGATCCATATGTTCGCCGATTCCGAATTCAGTTAAACGTGGGCGTCAACGAAGTCAGGCCGAAGATATTGAACAAAGCCCCGACGATGACCGAAGAACCGGCGATCACAATCCCGGCAATCAAAGACATTTTTCCTTGAGCCGTGTCTCCGCGCCAAATGCTCATCCCGCCGTTAATGATCGCGATAACCCCCATAAAAAAGGCAATCAGCATCACCACGCCCAAAGCGCTCTTTAAAGCCGTGGTCAATTGAGCAAATCCTCCGCCTCCCGCCAGCGCGGTCAATGGACTCCAAATAAGAACCGCGGCCGCCCATTTCAATGAACGCAGGAATAGGACGATAGTGTAACTAACTGGATCCGATATCTTTTTTTCGATTAACTTCGCATTCATGGCTATCTCTTGATTCTGGTTGATTGATGTAACTGTATATTGCTGATAGGGTTAACTTCCTGAGTTTCTGGATCCAGACGGCAGGAAATGATCCTGGCAATTGCGGGTGCCGGCCGAAGGTGATTGACTGCAACCCTCTTTCCACTTTGTGGAATTATCCAGACTAACTCGATGGCGTCGAGATATTCCACTTTTATAGCGCGTATGACAACTCTTTTCGCCTGCCTCTTTCGTCAGCAATATCAGTCCCTCTTTAGTGGCAACGGCTCGAGTCGAAATCGCAGGCCGTGCGCGGACGTTCCATCGTTCCTAACGGGACGGCCCCCATGGTTCGTTGATTCATACCCGGACACGAAAGTCCTGTATCTGTTTAGCGCGCCGTGCGGACCTGCGGGATCGTCCGAGGGGGCTTGTCGGACTTTGTTGACGGGGAGCGATCGGATATCGCCAAGCGGCGAAGCCGTGACTCAGGAAAGCCTTCCGTTGCTCTCGCGCAGATAGCTGGCCAAAACTGAGCGCGATTCGCAGAACGCACTCGATGACTTACGTTCCAATAAAGTGCCAAGCCCCGAGTGCCGAAGCGAGGACAAACCCGAGGATCAGCAAACAGCCGCTCCCGCCCGCTGCAGTCAGACCTCTTTTGCTACCCGGTTTAACCTCCATGCGCAGACCGGTCGGCAGCACCCGTTTGGCCTTGATAAACGTTGTTCTCGCGCCGTCAGGAGCAGCCGGTTTTGCCATCGCGCGCTCCATCGCTTCGGTCCCAAGCCCGTCCTTCTTTTTTTTCTCTGCTTCCTTCTTTTGGGCAAGCTTGATCTGGTTCTCTTTCTTGCGTAAAGCTGCCCGCTTTTTTTCTTCCTCGAGCTGCTTTTGGTTGACCAGATTCGCTTTCCGAGTCTGATCGATCTGCCTCTGCTTCTGGGCTTCCTGGCTTTTAATCCTGGTTTCGAACTCTTGCCGACGCATTTCCAACTCGTCGAGGCGCCGTTTCTCCTCCTGGCTACGCCACAACTCCAACTGCCGCCGGCGTCGCTCTTCTTCCTCGAAATGATTCATGGCTGATACGAATCCCAACTTCTCTGATAGCAGAACCGTAATGAACTCGGCTCACGCCGATCCGGTAAGTTGCCGGTTACTTCTTAACCAAAAGCCGCTTTTGGATTGTCGAAAATTGCCGGCGCAGAGTGAGGTCCTTCGCTAATTGCTGCTCGAATCGGGTTACCGCCTGGCCGATCGCGGTGAGACCGATACCGCCTACTCGCTCGCCTAACTCACGAAGCGTATATCCGCCCAGCTTTCGCGCCGTGTAGAGGGCCAGATCCCGCCCGGGGTCACCGTACTTATCAATAAACTCCTCCCATCGGCGCCCTCTCACTTTCTCAACTGCTTGGACAATGCGCGCCCAGTCGATCCGCGCCTTGGAAGACAGCATTCCGCCGGCACGCAAATGCTTCTCCATGGTTCCTTCCATCCGAGCAACGAACTGGTCACCTCCCAGGAAAAGCCGTTTTCTTACCGCATTGAGAATGTCCTCCTGGAGTCCGATGCGCGCAGCTTGTTCTACGTAAGCTCGATAACTCCTTTCCGGTGCCAAACCTGGTTCGGGGGCGACGGCCGCTGCTGCTCGCAAGACCAAGTTTCGGTGTAACCATTCCGGGCCGGCGATATAACCGGCATACGCCCGGTACGAGCTCCAGCGGTACTCCCGAAGCGCCTGCAAACGCAGCTGAACGGATTGCTCCGTAAAGAACTGTGTTCGGACCGAATTCAGGTTCGCCGGATTCACCAGATGTTTCTGGATGGGCGCCAGATGAAAATGCCGGCTTAAGCGCAACAAACTTTCTCCTGGTTCAACCAGGATGGCTCGCAAGCGCTCCCCGAAAACCGCGCCTCTTTCGGATCGTCGATTCAGCCGGGCGGTGTATCCGACGTTCAGCCGGTGCATAAATTGCTTGAGATTCGGACTAGGAGTCTTGATCAGCAAACGATAGGAATCGTCCAAAAGGACGAACCCGTGGATTTCAACTCCGTAGGTAGAAGCGATTTCTTCCAGCAGCTGCAGGAACTGCTGACAGGAGGCTTCGTTCGGGAACAGCTTCCTTTCCACGGTACCGAAAGAAGTGATATGGTAAAGTTCTCCGGCAATCTCGGGTTTCAACGCACGGGGCATGGCTTCCACTTTTATACCTTATCCACAATGTGATCAACCCGATTCAGTGGCAATCGCGGTTAGGGCGTAGCGCTCCGCGACCGCCGAACCACACCGAGGTTTTTCACCGTTAGAAGCGATGACCACCATAATATTAGAGGTTAACGATCGGGACCGTGAATTGAATCTCGGTTCCAACGCCGGGACTACTTTTGACCTCGAGCCGGCCCTGCATCTTCCGCGCCCGGTCGCGCATCCCGGATATTCCGTACCCTTCATTTACCTGCTCGATCTTGGTCGAATCGAAGCCGACGCCATTGTCTACGATGTGGACAGACAATTTTTCCACGTACCAACTCAAACTCACGACAATCCGATTGGCTTTTCCGTGCCTCACCCCGTTTTCGATCGCTTCTCTGACCACGGCGCTCAGCGCCTTGGCCACTTCGAGCGGAGTTGAGGTGGAAGGCGTCCCATGCTCGAGGAACTTGATATTCACATCCGCTTCTTCCCCGGTTTCCAGGACTACCGAGCGAAGCAAAGTGGAAACATCCGCTAAGTCGCTCCGGACAGGACACAGCACCGAGCTGGTTTGGCGAGCCAGCTTCATTCCAAGCTGCGAAAGCTCCTGAGCCTGGCGCTGAGCGTCACTGGCGATGTCCGGGTTTTTCGAGGCCTGCGACTCTGCGGCCGCCAGATAGAGAGAGATGGTGGCCAGACACTGGGCGAGCTGTTCGTGGACCTGCCCGGCAGCAATCACTTCCTGCCGAAAACCTTCGGCATTCATTGCCCGGCTACTGGTCCGAAGCAGTTGAATCGCGAGCGCGGTCTCCCGGGTCAAGGTCTCGATCAACTCCACCTGTTCCTCCGTTGGGACATCCTCTCCGGCAAAGCCAAAACAGGTGAGCCCGATCGGCCGGGAATGGAGCTTAAGAGGCACGCCGAGCACTTTCTTTAGTTCGAATCGGCGGTACAACGGAATCAACCATTGCAAAGAAACTTCGGAATCTTCGCTCACATCCTGCCAAAATGGCTTTTTTCGCAGGAACATTTCACGGCAGACTGCCGAATCTTCGATCGCAAAAGTAAATTGCAATTCATGGAGCCGGAAATCCTGGAACAGGTCCAGCGGAAAACCGTTTTCCACAGCAAATGCGAGCTTTACCTTCTCGGTCGCTTCATCGAGCAAAAGCAACGCTGCCCCGCTGCAGCGGAGGGTCTCGGCGGAAAACGAGATTGTATCGGTCACGAACTTCCAGAGATCAGCAGAATCTGCCAACTGAGCAATCGACCGGACCAAGGCCTCATTAAGGGTTTTGAGACGTTGGATTTCTGTCCAACCAGCCTCGGACATATTCACTCCGGTACCTCGCGCACCAGCCCGCGACGCAATGCCAGCGAAACTGCTTCCGAACGACTGATGACATCAAGCCGGTAAAAGATTCCTTTGACATGGCTTTTAACCGTACCCTCGGTAATGCCGAGTTTCGCCCCGATCTCTTTGTTGGATTTTCCTCGGCACATCAATCGCAGGACAGCCAACTCTCGTGCGCTGAGCTCGGTCCGATTGACGAAACTTGCGACCTTGCTCGCCAGCCTGGCGGGTAGATAATTTCCGCCTTGCGCCACAATCCTGATCGCCTCGAGAATTTCCACTCTGCCGGCTTCCTTCAGTAAATAGCCCTTTGCTCCGGCCTTAAGGCTCTGCTTCAGATCTTCTTCACTGTCAAAAGTGGTAAGAATGATGATCCGAGCCTGAAATTCTTTGACCAGGTAACTTGCCACTTCCAAGCCGTCCATTCCGGGCATACGAAGATCCAGGAGCACAATGTCCGGCCGCAGACGTTCGAACTGTTCGCAGGCTTGTTCGCCATTCTCCGCAAAACCGACGAAGGTCAGGTCGGATTCCTGTCCCAGAACCGACGCCAGTCCCTCCCGTACAATCAAATGATCGTCTGCGAGCAGGATTCGAATCGGAAGGGGACTCGGTTCGCTCTGATGCACAAATATTCGAGAGGTCGGTTGAAGTCAGCCTTGGTTATTCGATTCCGAACCTTTGATGTCGTAGTTCATCGGAAGCAAACTGCGATTTTAGCCTACATTTTTCCATCGTAGAGCGCATAAAGTCCACCTCTCTTTCGAGGGAGCCGTCCCGCGTTGAAAATTGTGCAAACTCGTGCCATTCGAGCGCACTCCCTGCCGTTTCAGCAGGAGGCGGAGGTTTCCCAGCTCTTGGAAATCACCCGGAATCGCCTGTCGAAACGATTCCAGAAATTCACGGAGACCGGGGGTGCGGCCCTGAAAGCCATTCCAACCAGGAGCGTTTTCGAGCAGGCTCTTCCTTGGCAGATTCGCATCTGCGATCCAACCTGGAAGCACCAGCTCCCGGGGCTTCGCCCGGAAACCGAACTCCAGGTAGTACCAACCTGGTTGGGAAAAGGCGGGCGCAGAGATCGCCAGGCTGAATGTCAAGCGCTCCTGGATATTTTTGGCTCCATCATCCCGCCCAATTTTTATCTGGTATTCAAGATTCATTTTGTCGGGGGCGATTTCTTTCCACCCATTCGAGCGCCAGATGAATATTGTGGGGACGACGTCGATCGCTTGAGGCGTTAAGCCGAATCCATCGGCCGATCGGTCCAGTGGGATACTCAGCTGAACCGACCCATCGATGGTGTCGGGAAAAGTGCCCAGCTCCAGAAGCTGCGCAGGGTTTTGGCCGAGGCTCGGAGTCAGGCGAGCGAGTCCCACCAGATGATCGATCCGGGCGTCGGCGAGATCAAACCGTCGATTGACGAGCCGCCGGCTCACAATCAACGCATCCGCATCGATCAATTGCCGCTGCAACTCGACCTTGAGCGACTGAGCGAACTGTTCGACCACCAAAGGATGTCCAAAGAAGAGAACGTAAAACCTTCTGCTTCCCCGATAGGCAAAATCGTCGATCTCGGGAATTAATCGATCGATTTGACCATCGAACGGTAATCGAACCGATAAAATTCCGAAGCTCTGGTTTTGTCGGATGATCTCAGCAGCGAGGCGCTGAGGGGAGTTTGCCGTTTCTGGGGCGTCGAACCGCAGATCACTGGTAACGACGGTGAAGCGTGTGGCGCTGGCACTCGCCGGCAGAAGATCCGTCAACAGCGGATGCCCATCCTCTCGGGAGCGGTAAAAATTGGGATCTGTAATCTGCGACGGGTCGGAAATACTCGACCATCTGCTCTCAGCCACATGGTCTGTCCCCCAGCGATATTCATGAACCACGTTTCCGGGGTTTCTCCGGGCCAGGGAACTAGCAGCAATCCCGCGCATCGAGAAAGAGGTGTCGATGTATAAATCGAACAACAGCCCCCTCGGAACGGCTCTTTCGAAGGCTTCCTGGGGAGAAACCTCTTCCTCAGGCAGATTGCTTGGGCCGCGTTCACATCCTGTGAGCGCGAACGGGGCCAGACTGCAAAAAAGTAAAACCACCAGGTGGTGGAAAAAACCAGCCGGGAGCCGTGCCCTCGACTGGTTCACGCTGCCAGCAAGACCAAAACTGGGCTGACGTTGATTCCTGGTTTCCCGTTCACGACCGATCATTAAAGATTTCCGATTTAGTAGGACGCTGCACTTTACCATTTGCCAGATTTGTGGAATATGGCAACTGTGGAATCCGTTTCTACAAAAAATTTCTCTGTTCCTTTCCCTGGTTCGGCGCCGCTGATCCCGACCGATCTCCCCAGTGATCGGTTGGCCAAGCTGCGAGAATTGCCGGAACGTCTCCTCCGGGGTATTCGCGGACAGGACGATGTGGTTCCCCGCATCGTTTCAGTTCTGCAACGGGGCGAACTCGGTTTGAGTCACCAGGAACGTCCCCGCGGATCCTTCATGTTTCTCGGACCGACCGGTGTAGGTAAAACCGAGATTACGCTGCAGTTTTCTGATTTCCTGTTCGGAGAAGGGTACCTGGCCCGCTTTGATATGTCGGAGTTCCAGGGCGAAGACAGCGTACGGCTTCTGATTGGCGCAAACAACAGTGATCCAGGCCGCCTCGGGGCGGTTCTACAGAAGATGGATCGCGGTACGCTGCTCTTTGACGAAATGGAAAAGGCGGAGAAGAAGATTCTAGACGTTTTTTTGCAGATGACAGATGCGGCCCGGATCACGTTGGCCACCGGTCAGACCTATCAGCTTTCCAATTTTTATCTCGTTTTTACTTCGAACATCGGATCAGCCGACATTATGCGCCTGGAAAAAGCGCCTTATGCTTCGCTCGAACGCCATGTTCTGGCCAAAGCTTCTCAACAGCTCAGACCCGAGTTCTTTGCCCGGATCACGGAAAAGCTCGTTTTTCGCAAGCTCAGCTACGAGGTACAAATACAAGTTGCCGAAATCATGTTGCAAAAGGAACTCAAGCAACTTGGCGCCAAGGGGTATTTTCTAGAGGCGGATAGTCGGGTCATGAACTTTTTGGTCATGAAGGGATATCATCCCTACCTGGGCGCCCGTCCCATGCGGACAGCGATCGAGAAATACGTTCAGGACGCAGTGGCCGAGTCGATACTCCAGGGCAGGTCCGGCAGTGGCAGAATCACGGTTGATTCGTCCCGGGACCGCTTACACATTGAATAGGCCGGCGCCTGGATCTCACCAGCGCTTGAACCATTCACAAACCGATCCATCCGGGTTGCGGGGAGGCAACAAACGTTTCCGGAACCCCTTCCGGCAGTGTGAGATGATGCAGGTGTGATTAGCGAGCCGCCGAAGGATATGCGGTTTGTAAACATATTCGTCTTCGTAAGAGAAGTTCACATTCCCCTTGCCGGCGCTACTACCCCAGGAACGTTTGATGATCCGTCTCTTGCCGATGAAGTTGGCGCTTTCCTCGGCGCAACTTTCATCGGCTGCTTTAAAGATCAGCCGATTCCGGAGATTCAGCGCAAAGACCTGAGCCTTTTCTCTAGTCAACGGCGGAAAGAACGAGGTTTGCGATTGGGTCGCAGCCACAACGGTTGCCCCGGCCTCGCGGATGCGGTCGACGGTAGAATGGTCGCTCATTCCTTCGGTCTGGGTCACAAAATTTTGGGCCTCATCCGCCCACAGAACCAGCAGGTTGTTCCTTCGGCGTACATCCGCCGGTTGATCAAATCGGCGCAAAACATGGACATAATATAATATCTTCAACAGCGTCGCGACGTATCGTCGTTCGGTCTGGTACTTTTGCGGCATCGACACGCAAATGAGGCCGCCCTGGTCGATCCGGTTGAACTCAAACGTATTTTCATTTGGACAAAAGACTTCGGCGATATCGGGCGTGGTAAAATACTCAAGATAATTGACGATGGTCGACCTGACTCCACCTAACTGTTCGGGGGGCTGACGCTGAAAGCCCTCGATCCAGTGGGTCACCAGATCAACTGCTTGCATCTGGTGCTTGTCGGGGACACGAGTCAACAGATCAATCATCTTGTCTACTTCCACGTTGCTGGTCAAAAAACTGTAGAGACTCTTGAGGGTACAGGGCAGATTCAACAGGCGCAAAGTCTCGATCCCTTTGCCGATCTGTAATTGGACATTTGTTCGGAAGAATCCCCGGTCTCCGTTGCCCTGTACGCTGCTAGCGGTATCGACAACAATTTTTGCTAATGTATTCGGAGGAATACTGGCATCGGATAAGAGGTTGAAACGGTTGGGCGGCGTCCAGGATGCCGACGCTGTTTCGGGTTTACACTGGAGCAGAATCAGGTCTTCCGACCGTTTTTTGGCTCGCAGAATTTCCCGAAAAGTCTCGAAAAGAACCCCTTTATCGTCGATTACCACTCCGCCGACTCGCGGGTCGTTCCGGTAAACTTGCTCGGCAATGGTCACGATTCCGCTGCTGGTCTTACCACTCCCCGTATCCCCGGTAATCAGCCAGCCGCGACAAAAATCTTCTTTCGCCCATTTGAATCCGGCTAAGCGCAAGATCGTCGGTCGCGATTGCCCGGCCCCGGGTGCGAGGGCGAGCAAACCAATTACCCCGAAGAATCCCGGTAACAAATATTGGGTGGGCGGATCAAGCGTCTGAAACAAAACGTAAGCGCCCCCCCCGCACAAAAGAACGATCAAGAGCCTGGACCAATATTTAAATAACTTCACTAGTTTATAATTATGCCAGGATCAACTCCAAAAAGTCTCAAGGATGTTGGCGCTTCTCAATCGACTTCCGGGGCCATCTTCCACTATTATGCGGTCAAATGGGAAATCTCCGATTTGCTGGAACCGCTAAGAATTTCCTTCAGAAATAGCTCCGATGAAATTGATCTTCACAATTCTCCGGCCTAATTTGAAGCAGTTGACCGGATTGCAAACAAACCGCCCAGATCACTCTAAAGGCTAGGGAGAAACCGGGATCCTAATATCGCCGTCGATTATCGCAGAAATATCCAACAATCAGGATCTGTTAATTAAGGACCTGCGCCCTACGCTCTTTCATCGCGAAAGATCCAGTTTATCGACTAGATGTGACCATGGTTGAGATCCGATACTAAGTTCATCGGCCGACCCTAAATCCGGTGCTAGTGCTTGCTCCGCGTCCGGTGCTATTGCTTGCTTGGCCTTGCCCTCGTAACGTGTTCGCCACCCTAGCAGCTGGCTCCTCCACGCCGAGACGCCGGGCTGCTGCATTGCCAGATCTTTCCTGACTTGGTTGATATCCTGTGACGTCCGTAATATCCCGGATTAGCCTGCGGATCTCCCTTTGGAGACTCCTTAACTCCCCTTGTGAATTGTCAGCCAGGGTCTGACCAAGTTCGCGGCTCTGCCGCAGTAGGTCTGTCAATGCATTCGCACGCGTGTGCAGCATTTCCCCTGCGTTAAATTGCACTGTTGCTTGCAGTGTGGAGTTACCATGCACCTCAAGCCAATAGTTGACATTCAGATCGACCACCGCGTCACCCAACTTTCTGAGTTGTTCATTAGGCGACCCGGCCGACCGAATATCGTGCGGATTGTCGAAGCCCATCGACGGTAGTGTTGAATGCTCTGATGCCGCTCCTAATGATCGTGACCCTTGTGATCTTGATGATGCTGGTGCTCTTGATGCTGGCGATCTTGATGATGCTGGTGATCTCGGTACCATTGGTGATATCGGTGGTATCGGTGATAAAAATTCACGCGCAACACCAACATTACGGTCGAAATTCAGACCCCTCTCATTTCCCTCGCGAGCCAGAGCGGTACGGAGTTCCCGCAACTCATTACGTAAAGTTGGCATATGGCTGTTCAAGGACTCAGCGCGAGTTTGTAAATCCACTACCCGCACCATGCTAGGTGCCGCAACGTTGCCTAGTCGCTGCAAATAGCCTCCATGACTGCGATCAAAGATATTACGGATCATGTTAGATAAACCATTAACGTTTATCGGACGTAGCCGGGTTACAGAGTTTAGTCGTTGATTTGCCTCGTGAAACTCACTCCCTAGCTGCGCGTTGCTCAAATTATAGTTACTGAATCGATGACTCGCCGCCTGATGCTCGTTTTGAAGCCTTGCTACATCATCATTTCTTCGCTTAACCAACACGAGCTGCGACCCTCCCAAATCGAGTCGCTGATCGCACTGGCGCGCGATCCATTCCAAAATCTTGCCGTCGCCACCATGCCTCGAGTCGGAAGAGGGATGCTTATAACAGCATTTTGCTTGCTACCGGGACCTACCCAAAGAAAAAACTGCTTCTACTGACTCGAGACCACAACGCAAACATTTGCGAGTTCGAATGCGCTGTGACGGGGACGGTCAGCTGGAGGGCACCTGGCTTGGATCCAGCTACCAGACAACGGTTTCTTATGGTCCGGCAGCAACGTCGGGCTAGTTCGTCAGGGAGCCCTATGGCGGCTCATTTGCACTCGGCATCTCCTGTTCTTGACTGCTACGATTGGCTCAAGATCATCGCGATCGGCGCCCACGGCCGTTGATGACCTGAACGATTATAGCGGTGTTCTATTTTTATGGCTGACCGCCGGTCCGTCGCGTCGCGATGCCCCTTTTTCTCTTCCCGGTCGGCTTTAACCGAAATTCCGGCTATCGGTTGGCTGGTGCTCTGCCTCTTCCTCTACGTGTTACCGGTGGAGTGAGAGATTGCGCGGCACGGTGTTGCCACTGAACATTTCCATTCCCGAAGGGTCTGACCGATAGATACTCCTACTATTCCCGAATTTGCCTTCTCATAGATTGACATTTACATTTGCAGTCGAGTGTGGAGTACGGCACATTGTAGCTAGCTATGGGCAATTTACAATCAAGATTAACAAAAATACGGGCATTAATCAAACCACGAATACGAGCAGACTTCGATAGCTCTCTTGCAACATTCAATAAGCTAGCAGAGAAACTGACTAACTTGGGTGAAATACCAGACGATCTGAGAAATGATTCACGAGAATACGACAGCGACCTTGTTAAAGACTGCCAAAAAGAAGCTAAGCGACTTCAGGGACTAAAGTGGAGACGGGGTGTTAATGAAGAGACGCGTCAACGATTTGAAAACGCTGTGAACGAAATCTATGCTTTAGCAGCTCTGCCACTAATAGGACAGTTATTCCGACAGCTTCACAATAATCGGCTATTGCGTGAGGGCACGGAATTTGAGACCGTACAAAACGCTCGCGAATCCCTGGAAAGAGATTTAGACTTGGTCCGGGACGCCGCCGAGCGCTTTGCTTCCATCGCCCACAGCTCGGCTTATAAAGTAGAAGAAATAGAGAAAGCACAGTCCTTATTGGCCGAGTTCGAAAGAGGTCTATCGAATGAGATCGACGTTTTCGTTCAGCAGCATGGATCTTTTCCGGAGATAGGGACATTAACCTCGCTTACATTCGCACGGCGTGGCACTACACGTTCGGGAGGTAGCCAAAGCGATGTTTCACTAAATGACCGAAGGCCAGCTGCACATACAGCTCTCAGGCTTCGCGAGGCATTTACGGAGCCCGGACCTTCGAGCGGTATCGGATTTTCCCAGGGATTTTGAGGCCAATGCATTGAGCATCGAACGATCATTTTAAAATCGTTCATTTTCGACCGCGATTTTACCGCTGACGGTCGCTCATCACCGACTCCGCTTAGCCGCTATTTTCAACTTGCGTTAGGTATAGCTACAAGAAGCAGTAAAAAAGCTGTTTACAATATATGTGGAATATGGCACATCTGATCGCAAATGGGTAAATATGCCAAAATCGAAGCTCAACTGGACCGTATTGAGCAAGACATTGATGCCGTGCGAAAGGATATCAATGATGCGTCCAGTGACGCGCAGCGTAGCCCTGGGCTATGGACAAGGTTTCCTCGACCTGCGTTCAATCAGGATAATTTGACTGCGGAGTTGGAGAAAGTATTAAATCTGTCTGTGGAAGTGGGACAAGCGCAGAAGCATCTTACCGATCACAGGAAGAATGTTCTTGGAATTGGAGTTAAGCGAAAGAAAGAGGCTGCTCTGCTTATTAGAATAGGCGGTATACAGCCTCGCTTGCCGGCTGCTGTCAAAGGGCTGCATGGTCTGTCATATTATTATTACGATTTGGATTTTAATACTGCTTTCGCGCGCGCTGGCGGACGTCGATTAGGCGTTGGATCGCCAATTCTCCAATTCGCAGACCAAGTTGCAAGCCCTCGAACCTCTCACGAGTCGATCGGGGATGGATCCATTCACGTTGGTCCGGTGAGGCGCGATAGCGGGCAAACACCGTATCAAAGTATGATGGAGTTTGTTGCATTTTACAGGGAAAACCTCCACCCTGCCATCAGCCAGGCGCCTCCGGGGCAACGTGAACGTCCAGTGTTTACGGATCCTCAGGAACCAGAATCGTCTAGGGCCGCTCAGGAACGGGCCCTTCGATCAGCGACAACCGAAGAGACTAACACGGCCCGGCAAGCTGGTGCTCCTCAGTCTATATCGAATTCACCGATCGAACCAGGATTTCGCTTGGGAGAAGATCCGCGGCGAAAGAGTCAAGAGAGTCAAGAGATCGAAGTCGGTGAAAGGATGGAGCCTGACCCTGAACGACTCTCCCCAGCGACGATAGCCGCTAGAGAAAGAAGAGAAACGGCAGCAAAGGAACAACAACTGCTTCGCAAAGCAATGGGGTATTCGCCTGGCCCAAGCATCGGTTAACGAGCCTTAGAGCTGGCGCACTAGCAGGTTACTGAAAAACAGAGAGTAACCCCGGTATTGCAATATCCGGGCTTGGTAAAAGAGCTGACGAGAGGTAGGAAGCAAGCGCCACGGCAATTTATCGCGGTAGTGGATATCCAAGCCCCGGATTCCAAAAGAACATCCCATTCGGGAAATCTAGTGAGCCAAAAACTATTCTTGAGCCGTCTGATATCAGCAGAGAGAGACGTTATCTCAAGAAACCGAGCAACCGCCTTGTCGTACGCTGCTTGGAATTTGACGTGATTGACCGAAGTCCCCGCTCGCGGCTTCATGTTCCTCCCGCAGCGTGCTTAATTGATCCCTCTGCTTTCCTTCATTCGGCATATACATGTGTGCCATCTCCCACGTTTTCGTGCAAAAGAATTAAATCGGTTGGTTCCTTGTCGAATGAGCTCGCCGTTTCGGGTAGATATTCACAGTTTGGCACCGCATGCGGGTCAGAAGCAATTTCAGCAACCGGAGCCTGACGAATTCCTGATGTGATGTGCCACCCATGCGTTTCTAATGTGTCCGGCTTGCCCAACTTGGATCAGGCGGGGCACTGGCTCTGAGCAAATCCGATCCTTCCGCTAATTTGTGATCTGCCCGATCGCGGTCAGATTCGACTTGCTCCGAGTTACATCATTCCGCGCACGCCGTTGAACACGCCGCTCACGACTTTCGAAAATGCAACCCTTAAAGCCTACCATCTAGGCGCTGGCTTATTTGCACTCGGCATCTCCTGCGCTTAACTACTACGATTTACTCAAGATCATCGCGATCAGCGCGATGATCGTTGATCACCTGAACGATTATTGCGGCGTTCATTCCTTATGGCTGACCGCGCTCGGCCGCGTCGCGATGCCGCTGTTCCTGTTCCTGGTCGGCTTTAACGGAAGCTTCCGCGTTGGTTGGCCGCTGGTCTGCGGTTTCCTGTGCGTCGTGCCGGCGCAATGGGAATTACGCGGCACGTTATTGCCGCTGAACATTCTGTTCCCGATCGGTCTGAGCCGGTATGCCCTGCGATTTTACGAGCGGCTCAGACTTGGGCGAACTCCTTATCTGGAACTGGCGGTCGTCATCGGTGTGATCTCCGCTGCATTCACCAGTCTGATCTGGGAATATGGGACGATTGCTCTCCTCTGGTCCTTGTTCGGACGGCTGCGGCGCGACCAGCATCCTCTTGGCCCTGTCGTGGGAGCGGCCGGCACACTGCTCTTGATGGCCGCTTATTGGCCTCTCTTTGCCGGCCTGCGCTGGCTCCTGGTGCTCAGTGCCGGCTCGACCTGGTGCATCCTATGTCTGATCCCGATCATGCAACCAATACGAAATCTTGCCGGCAACGCCGCAGGCCGATTGATCTCGCGCCACTCGCTCCCGATCTATGTCGTTCACTTCGTACTCATCCTACTGGTCCGGCCGCCTTTGGGCGGACCAGCCGCCGCGGATTCAATCTCTTGCCCGAGTAGAGAGCCAAACCCGGCTATCGAGGAAACGCCGGCTTGTCCGACGACGTGTGCTACGATCTGTCCGACGACGACAT
>WNFR01001801.1_pt1 | contig 22418 bp, 16 predicted proteins | sample 5400221 | NCBI WGS metagenome assembly WNFR01 (sample SAMN13153357, study PRJNA577476) | soil metagenome | isolation source: 40 cm soil under Madrone tree | place: USA:California | collected 2016-06-14 | reverse complement strand
AGGCGAGCTATTCTGGCCTCAAGCCGTTTGAGATCACGCTCGGCGGCGGCGTTACCGTGAGGCGGGACTTTGATTTCTTCCGCGCCGAAGCGAGCGCCAAGACAAAGCCTGCCCCTTTCGTCAAGTTCGAGATCGTAGCAAAATTCTAGGGAAAGATTTCGTCGAGCTTTTTCGCGACTGACTGCGGACCGTGGACTTTCAGTCGCCCGGTCAAAAAGGCCCACGAGCCTTTGAGCGTTCCATTCGACATCGCGACCCAGTCCTTATCACTCGTGATAAAGGTGACGCTGGGATTGTCGATCTTTCCCCGGCCCATCTTGAATGTGCCGTCGTTAACGTCGATCCACCATTCGCCGCCGTTCGGTCCGCTCAGCTCCCATTGGTAGCGCGCATGGACTCCCTTGGCTTTGTCTGCCTGAAAACTTTGGCGCATTCCATCGAACACCTGCTGCGGCGTTGCGTTCGCAGGTTCGTTTGATGCTGCCGAGACTGCACCGGCTGCACTCAACCACATTCCTGCCAGCATCACTGCCGTTAGGCCAAAACGTACATTCCTCGCTTTCATCACATCATTGGATCGCCTACGCGACCGCAATTGGTCGTCTCACGTTGTTTTGTACAGCTCTTTCCGGCGATGAGCGAAGACGGCCATTCGGTCGCGAACAGATTTGATGGCCTCTTCAGATATTTCCGCCTGGATCAACTCTTCGCGGTCGGCCGAAGCGGCCGCAACGATTGCGCCGTAAGGATCGAGGATCGCGGATGTGCCGCAGAAAGTAACCCCGTCATCCGTCCCTACTCGACTCGCCAGAACGAGGTAGCTCTGGTTTTCAATCGCACGGGCCATCGCCAGGATTCGCAAATGCTCCACTCGAACAAGCGGCCACGCCGAGGAGTTGACGAACACGTTTACATCGTGTTCGACGGCGAGCGTTCGACACATCTCGGGAAATCGGAGATCGTAACAAATGCTCAGCCCGAGATTGAACTTGTCGATCTTGCAACTGACAAACTGATTGCCCGGCGAAAAGCAGTTGCGCTCATCGAGCGGAGCGGCCCTCACTAAATGAGTCTTGCGATATTTCGCGGCGATTTCCCCATTTGCATCAACCAGGACCTGCGTGTTGTAGATGGACGTGCCGTCGCGCTCCGAAACGCCGCAAACGATCGCCATCGATAATTCCCTGGCAATCCTTTGCAGTTCCGGCACTGCCCCTTCCTTCCACGCGGTCGCACGCTTTTGAATTATCGGCATCGAATAGCCGGTATCGACCATCTCCGGAAAGACAATCAGCTCAGCGCGGGCATCTTTGGCCCGCGAAGAAAAGTCGCGAATCTTGCTCAGATTTGCGGCGACATTACCGAGTGCGCACGAAACCTGGGCTGCGGCAATTTTCATGATAATTATCGATCTTAGCGCAAATTTTTGTCGAGCGTGCCGATCTTGCGCGTTTCCGGCCAAATCATCGCGACCGCGATCACGACGAGAATCGTTCCGATCCCGCCACCGACCACCGACAGGACCGGCCCAAAAAGCGCGGCAGTGAGTCCTGATTCGAGCGCGCCGAATTCGTTCGATGTGCCAATGAAAATATTGTTCACGGCCGAAACACGTCCGCGCATCTCATCGGGCGTGACCAGTTGCACGATGGAACCACGGACAATCACGCTCACACTGTCAAAGGCGCCGGCAATAAAAAGCATGCCGAGGGAGAGCCACAATACTTTCGATATGCCGAAAACGACGGTGGCAATTCCGAAACAGGTTACGCACCAAAGCAAGGCTTTACCGGCATGTTTCATCGGCGGAAGGTAGGCAACAGCGAGCGCTGTCACAAACGCGCCCACCGCCGGCGCCGCGCGCATCCAACCAAGACCGACCGGTCCACAATGTAAGATTTGATCGGCATAAATCGGAAGCAACGCAGTCGCTCCGCCCAGCAAGACTGCAAATAAATCGAGCGTGATCGTGGCAAGAATCACTTTCTTGCTGAAGACGAATCGCATGCCTGCAATCAAACTGCGCCACGGATTTTTCTCGGCTTGATTTGCGGTCCTCCTGCCAGGGCGAATCGGCAGAACGAGGAGAAAAAACGAAAACGCGCAGAGAGCGTCGAGCGCGTAAACGAATGGAAAACCGGCGTGGGCGACGAGGAGACCGCTGATGCCCGGGCCGACGACCGATCCGATTTGGAAGACGCTGTTGTTCCAGGTGACAGCGTTGGCGAAAGCATCGCGAGACACCAATGTTGGAAAAAACGAGCTGCGCGCGGCCCATCCAAAAGTGCGCGCCGTTCCATAGATGAGAAGCAAAAGGTAAATCACGGGAATGGAAGCATCATCGAAATGGAACGCCGGATGGTGGCGCTCGAAAACGGCGGCAACAGCTCGCAATATCCCGTTTCCCTGCCGCAAGATCGACATGTTCGGAATGGCGAGATGTTTCCAGGAAACCAACGCCAGCGCCACCGAAGCCAGTGCGCTGAAAATCTGCGACACCAGAATAATTCGTTTGCGGCTGAACCGGTCGGCCAGATGACCGGCCGGCAGTGAGAGCGCGACCACCGGAACCGCGATTACCAGTCCGACGAGACCAAGCGCGGTCGCCGAATGGGTGCGCGCGTAAATTTCCCATTCGACCGCGACCGCGAGCATCTGGCGGCCCATGATCGACAATAAATTGCCAAGCGTGAACAAGCTGAACCCGCGGGATCGAAACGCGGCGTAGGGATCGTGCGGTCGCGCCTCCGGCTTGACCAGCGGTGCGATCGCGGCGCGTTGGCCGCGAGGCGAATCATATCGGTTCGGTGGCAGGTCGTTTTCTTGCGGCATGTTCGAGCGCGTTCGCACGAACACGCGCACCAGATTCTAAATTCCGCAAACACTACCGCAACTGCGCGATGACGAGATTACGATGTCGATCTTACAACCCGGGATCGCGCGGGAATTTTGCGTAGGGCAAACGGGCGCCGAGGAAAAAGAATTGATCTGCGCGAATAGCATCGGGCGCAAGAAAGTCGTGTGTGCCCGAGGCGCCCACGATGTCATCCTGATCGACACCATCACCACTGACGCCGATCGCGCCGATCAAGACGCCATTACGATAAAGCGGAAACCCGCCGGGGAAGATCGTCATGCCGTTTGGTAAACTCGGATTGGGCGGTGGCCCCGGATTAAGCGGCAGGGAGACGCTCTCTTGAGAGCCATTGTAAGGACCGGGCGGGTTGGCATCGATTCCCGGCGGATAATGGCTTTGCGCGAGAAAGCCCACTGTCCGAGTCGACATTGCTATCTGTTGGGCGAAAAGCGGCCAATAGCTCTGCGAAAAATAAATCGCTGTGCGCGCTTTCTGCACCGCCACGTCCCAACTGAATAGGGTCGCTTCGCCGGTGCGAAATGTTCCTAGCACTGTAGGAGGCACTCCGAAAGCATTCGGGTTGTTTACTACGCTAATGAAGACTTCCATTTGCGTGCCGATCGGCAAACGGATACCGGCGCGCGTGATGCGGACGCGGTCGGCCGCGAAATCGATAATGCTAGCAACTTCGGCCGCGTCTAGTCGTGGCTGCCCGTTGATTGGCTCGGCGACCGGGTCGCTGATGATCGGCTGGCGGATTTCACCCTGCACTCCGCCGAAAGTGGCGATGGGATAGGGAAACGGCGGCGGAGAGTCCTGGATCGGAAATTCAAAGGACGCGTGTCCACGCAGCACCTTTTTTTTCACAGCTTGTGTCGATGTCGCAACGTAGGGGAGGCTGATCCCATTGATGAAGACGCTGGTCGCAACAATACTCCCGCTTGGCGCGTAACCTTTCTGCCCCGCCAGCGCAACGTCCTCGTCTCTGTCGGCGCGGGAAATGTAGGGGATCGAATAGTCGCTGCCGTCACCGGTGACACCGATTCCACCAACAAGGATTCCATTTTTGTAAAGGGGAAGGCCGCCGGGCGAACCGCTCAGCGAAGTCCCAGGAATGGCCGATCCGAAGGTGCCCGGCGATGAGCTACTCGGGATGAAATCAGTTTTTTTGAAACGGTTCACATCGGAGAATGGCAAATTCGAAAAACCGACGCCGACGAGCGGACCAGGCTCGGTGTTCTGTACGCCGGGTGGAAAATGCTGTTGAATAATAAAACCCGCGGTGCGTGAAGTGAACGCGTTTTGATCGCTGCTCAAGAATGCGGCGGTGCCCGCTTTTGAAACAGCGTTGGCGATCTGATTTGGCGTCGGTTCACCCCCGCGCACGTTCCAGACACCGAGCACGTAACCTTCGCGATCGGTCACTGCGATCACGCTACTGGGTGAAACCTTCACGGCACGCACGACCGCTTGATTGATGACCCTCTGGACGTCGAAGGCGGTCAGTTGAGCCAAAACAGAGGAGGCCCAGCAAAACGTCGTGATGACAAAAGTAAGACCACGCAGTTTCATGGGCCAAGTGTTTAGCAAGTGCGGCGGCAACTTGCCACTAGAATATGCGGGTTGATTCTCGATTTTGCCATGAGGGCGGTGCGCCACGCGTTAGTCTTGCCAAGAGGATGCCATTTCGGGCATGCTGCCGCTCCATGCGCTGGTCATCTCGGTCCATCACCGGAGCGGCTCTGCGCTGGAGAATCGCGATATTTCTCTTTTCCTCGATCGACATCGTCATTGCGCGCGGCCAAACCGTGGAAACTGATCCCGTGCCGCGCGTCCTCACGCTGCAAGGCGATTTGATTTTCGCGAATACCACTCTTCTTGCACAGAACGACCAATACGGAGAGCTGCCTCCTTCTCAATTTAACCCTGACCCCGGCGCGTCGCAGCGAGCCGAGCCGGAAGCGCCGCCCGAGCTTTTTCCGCCAATTCTGCCGCAGCTTCCTGAATATGGCCAGGAGGCTCTCCCGCGTTCGCTCGAGCTTCCGCGCAAAGGTGTGCGCGAAGTCATTCCGGGCCGCCGCAAACTTGAGTACGAAACTTATCCGCAATCAGAGCAGGGCGAAGGATTGCTTCCCTCCTCGGAGCCGGTGCCGAATCGCTGGTTCATCGGGTTCGGCCGCTGGAAACGCTACGCCGATCCATCAACCGAAACCACTTATCAATCGGAGTTGCAGCTCTGGCACCCGTATCTACAAAGCAAACTCAAAGGCGACGCGCCGATTTACGGCCAGGACATTTTCCTCAATCTCACCGCTGAAGATTTCTTCCAGATCGAACCGCGCAAACTTCCCACGCGAAGCGGCGTGAGCGCAGAACGTCCGAACAGCTCGGAATTTTTCGGGCTGAGCGACCAGTTGTTTTACTCGAACGATTTCTCCATCGGTGTCGATCTTTTCAAAGGCGAGACCGCCTTCAAGCCGGTCGATTGGGCGGTGCGTTTGCTTGGCGTTTACAATCACAACTATATCGACGTGCAGGAGAGAAACGTCGTCAATCCCAATCCACAAAACGGGACGACACGCGAAAAGGAATTCTATTCTTTGCAGGAGGCGTTCGGCGAAATTCACCTTCGCGATTTGTCGAACAATTACGATTTTATTTCGATGCGCGCCGGCATTCAGCCGTTTGTGAGCGATTTCCGCGGTTTCATTTTCAACGACACCAATCTTGGCGTGCGCATTTTCGGCAATTACGACAACAACCGGTGGCAATACAACATCGCCGGCTTCGACATGCTTGAGAAGGACACCTACTCGGACCTGAATGAATTCAAACGGCGCGACCAGCAAATCTACGTCGCGAATGTTTTCCGGCAGGATTTGATCTGGAAAGGTTACACCGGCGAACTCAGTTTCCTCGCTAATTTCGACAACAACAGCCGGCACTACGACAAGAATGGTTTCATCACCCGCCCGGCGCCGATCGGCACGGTCGCCGATCACTATCTCCAGGCCTATTACCTCGGCTGGACCGGCGACGGGCACATTGGCTGGCTCAATATCGACCACGCGTTCTACCAGGTTCTCGGCGAAGACGGCTTAAACGGCATCGCCGGGCGACGCGTGGACATCAACGCGCAAATGGCCGCGTTGGAGCTGTCGGTCGACAAAGACTGGATGCGTCACAAGTTGTCGATCTTTTATGCGAGCGGCGATCACGATCCGACCGATTCGCACGCGACCGGTTTCGACACGGTATTTGATCGGCCGTTTTTCATCGGCGGGCCCTTCAGCTTTTTTTCCCATCAAGGCTTCAATCTCGCCGGCACCTCGGTGAACTTTAAGCAGCGCGACAGTCTAGTGGTCGATTTTCGCACGAGTAAATCCGAAGGCCAAGCCAACTTCGTCAATCCAGGCGCGTTCATTTTCGGCTACGGGCTGGACACCGATGTGACGCCAAAGCTGAAAAGCTTCGTGAACGTGAATTACATCCGGACGATCGACACCGCCACCACCGAGCAGGTCCTTTTCACTAATCGCGCGAGCAATGATTTTGCGCTCGATTGCAGCGCCGGATTCGAATGGCGTCCGCTGCTCACCGACAACGTTATCGTCACGGCGGGCGCCGGTTTTCTCATCCCGCGCCGGGGTTACAAAGATATTTATCGCACGAACACGGAACCGGTCTTCGGTTTTCCAAGCCCATCGCCGGGCCACGTCGATCCATTTCTCTACAGCGCAATCGTGACGCTGACGCTGACCTATTAGGTGAAGAGGAAAACGTTCAATCGTTGAAACGTTAAATCGGAATGAAAACAGCACAGTGGGCGAGCGGCGATTCCGCAGGGTGCATGCGCTCCCTAAGCCAAATGCTGATCCTCGCGCTCGCGCTCGCGCTTGTCCACGGTGGACGCGGACAAGAAACAACGTCCGGCTACGGGCCATCGACTTCCGTTCCCTTTGAAAGATTGACAATGGAGCCGGCGGGAGCCGAGCGACATAGACAGGAAGGCCGCGAGGCCAAGCGAGCGGGAGCGAGCGAGTCAATTGCGCCTGCGACTTTGCCGCCGCGCAACTGGATCGACCAAACCCAAGCCGAAGCCGATGCGAAAAGCATCGGCTGTTTGCAATGTCATCAAGGCGTCGAGCCCATGCACAAGGCAGAGCACGTCGTGCTCGGGTGCACCGATTGCCACGGTGGCAACCCAGCGCGCGGCCTGACCAAAGAGCAAGCGCACATTTTGCCGCGCAACAAAGAGTTTTGGAAAACGTCCGCCAAACCGCCGAACTCAAACGCCTGGCTCAACCACGAGTCGCCGGAATTCATCCGTTTCTTAAATCCCGGCGATTTGCGCGTTGCGCAGCAGGCCTGCGGTCTTTGCCACGGCGACATTATTCGGAGCGTCGATCACAGCATGATGAACCACGGCGCGATGCTCTGGGGCGCTGCTCTATATAATAATGGCGCGTATCCGCAGAAAAATTACAGGTTCGGCCAAGCCTACGGCGCCGATGGCGCGCCGCTCAAGCTCGTTAATTACACGCCGGTCACCGCCGAAGACACGAAACGGCACGGCATTCTACCGTTCATCGAGCCGCTGCCGCGTTTCAATTTGAGCAATCCGGGCAACATTCTTCGCATTTTCGAAAAGGGCGGTGAAAGACAATTACAGCTTGGGCTTCCGACGAGCGCAGAACCAAACGGACGGCCGCGCAATCGTTTGTCCGAGCGCGGACTCGGCACGCTCAATCGCACCGATCCAGTTTTCCTCGGCCTGCAAAAAACGAGATTACACGATCCCCTTCTGGGATTTTTCGGATCGAACGATCATCCGGGCGACTATCGATCGAGTGGTTGCTCGGCTTGTCACGTGATTTACGCAAATGATCGCTCGCCGACCAATTCCGGCTGGTGGAGCAAATACGGCCACCAAGGTTTGAGTTTCACCGCCGACGAATCGATTCCAAAAGCCGAGCGCGGTCATCCCGTCACTCACCAGTTCACCCGCTCGATTCCCTCGAGTCAATGCATGAACTGTCACATGCACCAGGGGAATCTCTTCGTGAATCCGTACCTCGGTTACACCTGGTGGGATCAGGAAACCGACGGCGAGTTGATGTACCCGCCGCAACAGCACAACCCCACTGACGACGAACTGATAGGATCAACAATGATCAACCCGGAAGCCGCGGCCGCGCGCGGTTTGTGGAGCGACAAAGATTTCCTCGATCGCGTCGCGGAGCTCAATCCGCAACTCAAACACACCCAGTTCGCCGATTACCATGGACATGGCTGGGTCTTTCGCGCCGTTTTCAAACACGATCGCAAAGGCACCCTGCTCGATCTCGACGACAACAAGATTGACAATGAGGACCCGCATAAATTTTCAAAAGCGGTGCATTTGAAAGACGTGCATCTCGCGCACGGCATGCAATGCGGCGATTGCCATTTCAATGTCGACGTGCACGGCAATGGCCAGCTTTATGGCGAGCCGCGCAACGCGACGACAATTAATTGCGTCGATTGTCACGGCACGATCGACCAGCGCCCAACACTCTTCACTTCCGGCAACGCCGGGCGAATCGACTTGCTCAACAACAGCAACACGCCGTTTGGTCCGCGGTTTACTTGGGAAGGCGACAAACTTTGGCAGCAATCAAGCATGTCGCCGGACGTGCGCTGGGAAATTCCGCAAACGATCGACACCATCGATCCCCTTTCGCCGCACTACAATCCGAAGTCCGCCTACGCCAAGACCCTGTGCCGCGATGGAAACACTTGGGGTGGGCTCGTGACTGCGGGGAGCACAGGCGGCCTGCGCTCCCCAGAACCAAAGATGCGCGTCAAGCTTGCGCACGACAACAGCGCGATGGATTGCCAGATCTGTCACACGTCGTGGGCAACAAGCTGTTTTGGTTGTCATTTACCGATGAAAGCGAACCAGCGCGTGCCGCAAAATAAATTCGAAGGGGTGACCGATCGAAACTTCACAACCTACAACCCGCAAGTCGTTCGAGACGATGTCTTTATGCTCGGGATTGACGGCACAGTGAAGAAAAACCGGATGGCGGTAATTCGATCCTCAAGCGCGGTCGTAGTCAGTTCGCAAAACGCGAACCGCGAATGGGTTTACTCGCAGCAGCAAACTTTTTCGGCGGAAGGCTACAGCGGTCAGGCGTTCAATCCGCATTTCCCGCACACCACTAGCAGCGTCGGCACAACAAAAAATTGCACCGACTGCCATTTGTCGAACAACAACGATAACAACGCGTGGATGACGCAGTTGTTAGGCTTCGGCACCGGCACGGTGAATTTCTTCGGCCGCTACGCTTACGTCGGCGAAGGACGCGAAGGATTTCACGCCGTCATTTGGACAGAGCCGGACGAACCGCAGGCGGTGATAGGTAGTCATCTGCACAAGATCGCTTACCCGGCAAACTACCAGAAACATGTCGATCTTGAATCCGAATTGCAGCAAGCCTACGAGCATTCTGGCAAAGAAATCCAAGACCTCGTCCTGCGCGGCGAGTATCTCTACACCGCGAACGGGCCAGCTGGTTTCGAAGTTTTCGATGTCGCGAACGTGGATCAAAAAGGATTTTCCGAGCGCATCGTCACATCACCGGTTTCGCCGCTTGGTCAGCGGACCTACGTCCACACCCCATATGCCACTTCAGTTGCTTTGCCGAGTACGCTCGCACTTGATCCGGCCCGGCAACACATTCCTGAAAATGAAGAGCAACCGATCGATCTCTTCTACGCCTTCGCTTACGTCTCCGATCGTGAGGAAGGTCTCGTCGTTATCAACGTCGCCACGCTCGTCGATGGAAATCCCGATAATAATTTCCTGAGCAAGGATGTCGTTTTCAATCCAGAAGGAGTTTTGAATGGCGCAACGTTTGTCGCCGCGGCCGGTCATCGGCTTTACCTGACGACGCCGCGTGGATTGTATGTTGTCGATGTTGGCGATCCGATGCATCCGCGCATCGCCGGCCAGCTAACGAACGGCTTCCTGCGAAATCCGCGCTGCATCGCGATCCAATTCCGTTATGGCTTCATCACCGACGATGATGGATTGAAGATTGTCGATCTTACGGAGCCAACACGGCCAGTCCCGCTGCCGCGCGCAACCGTACGATTGAATCACGCGGGACGTTTGTACCTCGCGCGCACTTACGCTTATGTCGCGAACGGACCAGAAGGACTGGCGATTGTCGATGTTGAAAATCCGGAATCGCCGCATCTCGATCAAATGTTTAATGCCAACGGCGCGTTGAACGACACCCGCGCGGTCCAGATCGGCAGTGTAAATGCTTCACAGTTTGCGCTCGTGGCTGATGGGAAGAATGGCTTGCGCGTGGTGCAATTGATTTCGCCCGACACAGTCGCGGGGGCGCAAGGGTTCAGCCCGCCACCCAATCCGAAATTGATCGCTACTTATCGCACTAAAGGCGACGCGATCTGTGTTTCCCGCGGACTTGAACGCGACCGCGTGGTCGACGAAACCGGCGGCCAAACAGTTGTCTTCGGCCGGCGCGGTGCACGACCATTTCACCTCAATGAGATGGAACGCTTCTTCCGAAGATCGACATTCGCCGAAGGAAAAGATGTCGATCCTGCGCGGAGAGGCGAGCTTTACCGCGTGGAAGATGTCACCCTTTCCGGCGGTGTGCTGAGCACGAAGAGCGGAGCGGTGCTTACCCCATTGCCCACGCCAACTCCGTCGCCGCTCGCTTCGCCGCCCGAACCGAAAGTCGAGCCAAGCGCGATCCCGAGGTAGGTGGATCGAGCAGTCCCTTGCTCGATGTTAATGTTATGCGGCTTCGCCTCACTTCTTTGGTATCGCCCGGCAAGCGGCCGATCCACCTGCCGCGCGTGCCCTACCCAGAAATGATTTGCCGCGCGCAACTGAACTTAGTAAAAAAGAAAATCTATGGCGGACAAAGCGAGTAAGCAGCCCCAGAACGTTGCTGGCCCGTGGTACGTGGACACGACCTGCACGCCCTGTCGCGTGTGTTTGGAGGAGGCTCCCAATCTTCTGAAATACAATGACGACGAGACGGCGGTTTACTTTTTCAAACAGCCTGAAACGCCGGAAGAAACTGCTGCCGCCCAACGCGCCATGGAAGTTTGCCCGACCCTCGCCATCGGCAACGACGGTTAGCCCCGCGCGAATCAACATCGAGATCTTGTAAGATCGACATCTTTTATGCCGGGCGAAACTCAAGCCGCTCCGCCAAAACCAGCGGCTTCGCCTTATACGCGGCAGAATCCATTTCCCGCAAGACTTGTCGTCAATCGCAGTCTCTGCGGCGAAGGTTCGGAAAAAGATACGCGCCACTTCGAGCTCGATCTAAAAGGTTGGGGATTAAACTATGCGGTTGGCGATTCCATGACGGTCTGGCCGACGAATGACCCGGTGCTGGTCGATGAAATCATCAGGATAATCGGAGCGAAAGGCGACGAGGCCATTAAAGGACCGAATGGCGACACGACATTGCGCGAAGCGCTCTTTCGCAATTGCCGCATCACTCAGACAACGCCGAAGTTTCTGAAAGCGATCGCGGAGCGTGCGAGTGCGGCGCCGTTACTGAATGATCTTCTCAAGCCGGAACGGAAGCAGGACCTCGACACTTATCTTTGGGGCATGGAGGTGATCGACTTTCTGATCGAACATCCATCGATAAAATGGACGCCGCAGGAATTCGTGGACACGCTGGCGAAATTGCAACCGCGTTTATATTCTATCTCCTCGAGTCTGAAAGCGCACCCTGATCAGGTGCACTTCACGATCGACGTGGTGCATTACGAAAGTCGCGGTCGCATGCGCAAAGGCGTTTGCTCAACATTTCTGGCCGAGCGTGCGGAGAAAGTTCCGGTTCCGGTGTTTCCAAATACATCGAGGTTTCGGCTACCGGAGGACGGCAACACGCCGATCATTATGATTGGGCCAGGAACTGGGATTGCACCTTTCCGTGCGTATTTGCAGGAGCGGAAAGCAGTCGGAGCGAAAGGAAGGAATTGGCTCTTCTTCGGATCACAGCATGAGCACTGCAACTCTTTTTACAAAGACGAGCTCGCCGAGCTTAAGCGCGATGGAGTTCTTACCCGATTCGATTGTGCCTGGTCACGCGATCAATCAGACAAATCCTACATCCAACACAAAATGTTGGAAAACGCCGCTGAAATTTGGAAATGGATGGATTCAGAGGGGGCGCACTTCTTCGTTTGCGGCGATGCGCGGCGTATGGCCAAGGACGTCGATGCCGCGCTGCGCAAAATCATTCAGGACGAGGGCGGCAAGGGCGAGGATGTGACGAACGAATACGTCGAAAAGCTGAAGAGCGACAAACGCTACAAGCGCGACGTATATTAACCGCTCGCGTTGTAACTGTCGCTGTCCTCAGCGGCAGGATCATCGCTGATTAAACAAATTTCTGCCGCCAGTGACGGCGGCAGCTACAACGCGAGCGGCAAAAAGAAAAAGCTGGATGAACATTTGCGACGACCAGAAATCGCCGCTACAAAGCTGACATGCCGGAAGTTACCGCTCCACTCAAACCAGCCACGTCAACTTCGCCTTACACGCGGAGCAATCCGTTTCCCGGCAAACTTGTCGTTAATCGCCGTTTGAGCGGCCCGGAATCGGCAAAGGACACCCGTCATTTCGAAATCGATCTCACCGGCTGGGGATTGAGCTTCGAAGTGGGCGACTCGCTGGCGGTTTATCCGACCAACGATCCCGATCTGGTTGAGGAAATCATTCGCGCACTCGGTGCGAAAGGTGATGAGCCGGTGAAAGGACCAAAAGGCGACACCACTTTGCGCGAAGCGTTGTTGCGCGATTGCCGCGTCACACAAACGACGCCGAAATTTTTGAAAGCAATCACTGAACGCGCGAACTCTGCGCTGCTGTTGAAAGACCTGCTCGAGCCGGAACGCAAGGAAGATCTGGATCGATATCTTTGGGGCATGGAAGTGATTGATTTTTTGAATGAGCATCCCTCCGCAAAGTTTAGCCCGGAAGAATTCGTTGGGCTGCTCACGAAATTGCAGCCGCGGCTCTACTCAGTTGCATCAAGCTTGCGCGCGTATCCCGAGGAAGTGCACTTCATTGTCGACGTGGTCCGTTATGAAAGTCACGGCCGTGTGCGCAACGGCGTTTGCTCGTCATTTTTGGCTGAACGCGCGGATAAGGTTCCTGTGCCGGTTTATCCCAGCTCCGCAAAGCATTTTCATCTGCCGGAAGATCCTGATACTCCGATCATCATGGTCGGACCCGGCACTGGTATCGCGCCTTTTCGTGCCTATCTGCAGGAACGACAGGCACTGGGCGCAAAAGGGAAAAACTGGCTCTTCTTCGGATCGCAACGGGAGAAATGTGACTATGCCTACAAGGACGATTTCGATCGATTCAAACGCGATGGCGTTCTCACGCGGCTCGATTGTGCCTGGTCGCGGGATCAAACCCATAAAGTTTATGTCCAGCACCGCATGCTGGAGAACGCAGCGGAAATCTGGAAATGGATTGATTCAGAAGGCGCGCAGTTTTTTGTTTGCGGCGATGCGCGGCGCATGGCGAAAGATGTCGACGCGGCGTTGCGCAGGATCGTGCAGGAGCAAGGCGGCAAGAGCGTCAGTGAGGCAAACGGGTACGTCGAGAAACTGAAGAGCGACAAGCGTTACAAGCGCGACGTGTATTAAATTGTAGAGTGGCCATTCTGGCCGCCATCGAAAATCGGCGGCGAAGATCGCCGCCCTACAACCGCAGCCGCCACACTTAGGAGAAAGATTGCCGCGCACAAGATCGACAATCCCCCGCCGACCACCAGCCACGCCGGCCGGTAAGTCAGAACAAGACGGCCGTGCGAACCAGCGGGTAGTTCAACCGTCGGAAATAAGCTGCGATACGAATCGACGATGAGTTTTTTGCCCGCGATTCGCGCGACGTAACCGCAAAAGTATGGACGCGAAAAAGTCAGCAAGGCGGTGCGATCGCCTTTCGTTACATCGACATCGACCTCAACGCGATTTCGCGACTCTACAATTCGTGAGATATTCGCAGAAACAAATTGGTCGCCCAGCCGGGAATCAATCGAAATAAGCGATCGCACTCGCGCAAACGGCGCAACGCGCCGATGAAAGACCCGGCCTTCTTCTGTCGACGCGACGAGCCGCCACTCGATCGCGGGCAGTGGATCGACATTCACTTCTGAGGCAACCGCAATTCCGTCGACGCCAAGTCGGGTCAATATGCCATCGGCCCCGGCTTGTTCCGTGAGCAAATATTTGCCGAAATCTGGATCGATTTCACCGTGAATGGCGAAGTTGAAGTCGCGCGCCACGCCGGCGGCGAGAATCGGGCTATAGCCGTTGATAAAATGCAAGCCGCCCCACATTGATGTGCTCCCGGGCCGGACAATCTGCCCGACGCATTCCGGTTTTTTCTCGATGCGATAGGTGTGTTCGGCCGCCGGATAAATACTCAAATAGAGGCGCTGCCGATCAAGCGGCGCGGCTTCGAGTAATTGTGGATCGAGATTGTACTTCGGCACGCCGCAATTCAGCGGGAGGCAAAAGTAAGTTGCCAGCAATGCCGCAAAAGTGACGCAGGTCGGCGTCCACGCAAGAAGCTGTCTGCTTTGAACGGAAAAGAATTCCGAGACCGCCCAAAGCAGCGAGAGCCCGAGAAAAATCCATGTGAGTGGAAAAGCATTAGGGCCGTTCGTGTGCAAGATCGACATCGTGACTGCCGTCAATGCGACAAGCACGAACGCGATAATGCCGGGTAACGCAAAAATTTCGCGCGATAACCATTGAGGGCGCGCCCCCCGACTCAGCCTGCGGAGCGCTTCCGCGGCACAAAGAGCAAGAATCAGATGAAAAAACGGCAGCCAGCGAAAACTCCAGCGAAAAACTCCGGCGCTCGGCAACATCGAGATCGCAAGAACAAGCAGGAGCAAGCCGAACTCCCATCGGATTTTCCGGAGTGACGCCACCTCCGTCCCCGCTTTGCCCGCAGGGCTGAGCGGCGATGCTATACGTGAATCACGTATAGCAGATCTGGCGACAAATGCCGCGATGAGAGCGGCTATCGCAACAAGACCGCAGGACAGCTCGGTCGCGGTGTGCGGCATCATACGCGTGGAAAAATCAGCCCAATTCACTTTCCAGCACGGCAGAATGAACCCGGGCAATGCGGCGGGCGGAACAAGCCATTGCCAGTGGGCCGACGAGGGTTGCAGCTCGCGCGCGGAGCCGTGGACGTAAGCAAAAGCTGCCAGCCAGGCCGGCGCCGAAAGACCGAAGCCGAGAGCAGCGCCGAAGAGCAGCGGCAAGATTGACAATAGCTTTCGCGTTTGAATGAGCGATCGCAGACAAAGCCACACGATCAAAAGCACCAGCATCAAAACGGTGTAAGGAAATCCGCCGGTGACGACGAGATAGACGAATGGGGCCGGCCACAAAAATCTCCAGCGAGTTCGCTGTGGAGCCAGCGCGCGCGCCAGGCCCCACCACGTCCAGGGCAACCAGGCGAACGCGCCCAACGCGCCGAACCAATCGGTCGCGCCCCAACAGATGATCCAGCCGTTCAAAGCCGCAGCGAGTGCGACAAAGATCGACAACGGGAAGGAGAATTCGCGATCGCGCGCAAGCAGAAACGCGCCAGCGGCGAGGACGAAAAGATGAGTGATGGAAAGTGCGGCGGCTTGTTGAGGAAAGCTGAGCGAAAATTTCCAAATCAGAATGACCGCCGCGTTAATGAAAATCGAAAACGTTCCATATTGAAATTCGCCGGCGAGATTGCTGCAGACCCAGGAATACGGACTGAGCAGCGGGAGATGACCTTCGGACCAACTGCGCGCGACATCGGCAAAGACAGGCAAGATCGACAATTCATAATCGTCGTTCCAAAATACGAACGGATCGCGCCAAAGGAGGATGAAGCAGAACGCGACGACGGTTAGTCCTGCTGCTGTGGCGCCGATGACTTGGGAACGCGCAGATTGTCGCCCGGTCATTTACAGAAAACGCCGAACGCCCAACTCCCAATGTCGAATTCAGCACATCCGCATTTATGCTTATCGGATGTTTGGCGTTCGGCGTTGGGCATTTTCGTCCTCATAGTACAACCGGCTTGCCTTCGGTCATGACGAGAACTTTCTCTTCGATCCCGTGGGCGCGAGCGGCGGCTTGCAAACGCTGCAGGGGTTCGTCGAGCGGTTCGTAGCCGAGCCGAAAAGTTCCGTAATGCATTGGCACCAAAACTTTCGCGCGGAGCTCCGTGAAAGCTTTGACCGCTTCTTCCGGGTTCATGTGAACTTCGCGGCCGGTCGGTGGGTCGTAGGCCCCGATGGGAAGAAGCGCGATGTCGATCTTGTGATGATCTCCGATCTCCCTGAAGCCGGGGAAAAAAGCGCTGTCGCCACAGTGAAAGATTGTCCGGCCATCGACCACGACCGCGAACCCGCCAAACCCGCGATGCAAATCCGCCAGAAAACGTGCGCCCCAATGATAACAAGGCGTTAAGGAAACAGTGAGCGACCCTAGTTGCACTGTCTGCCAGTAATCGAGTTCGTGGACAATGTGAAAACCCAGATCGTGCACCAAATTACCCACGCCGATGGGGACGACGATCGGCTGGTTGGCCGCCACTCGCCGCAGCGTTCGCCGGTCGAGATGATCGAAATGCGCGTGGGTGACGAGGACGAAATCGATTTCCGGTAAGTGATGAATCTCAAACCCGGGCCGCTTCAGTCGTTTGATCACTTTCAGCCACTTCGACCAGTTCGGATCGATCAAGATATTGATCTCGTGTGTTTGCAGCAAAAACGAAGCGTGTCCGATCCAGGTGAGGCAAATTTCGCCTTTCTGGATTTTGGGGAAATGCGGTTGAAAACGGTCGCCGGAACGCCTGACAAAAAGCGAAGGAATCAGGACGCTGGTGAGGAAATTGCGTTTGTGCCAGTCCGGCCGCGGACGCAAGCGAACACGGGTGGAGCGTTTAGGGGAAGCGCCATCCTCCGATTTCTGACGAACGATGTTCCTCCGGCTTTTTTTCGAAAAAGGAATCGGCACTTTCGGGCAAGCATATAAGCTCGACTGGATGAAGTAAAACTTTTCGCGCCAATAAGCGACATGTTGGTTGATTGACCCGCAATTCCGCCTTCAGTTCTGCGCACATATGCGGAGTTGGAAATTTATCATCCCTTTGATTTTGGTTTGCTCACTCGCGACTGCGGCCGAGACGCGACTGCCATTCAAAACCGTTTTCAAGGGACAAGATCAGTTCAATCGATTGGTCTCGCGAGCAAGAAGCGAAAATTGGAAAGGACTGCCGATCGGCGAGCGGACTGCGGCGGCGGGACAAGCGCTGGTCGGAACGCGTTACAAGCATTTCACTCTCGAAATCGACAATCGGATTGAAGCGCCCTCGGTAAATTTTCAGGGGATGGATTGCTGGACGTTTTTTGAGATCGCGCTGGCCTTCGCGCGAATGCTGGATGAGCCGGAGGAAAACTGGACGCCCGAGCGTTTGCTGCATTACATCGAACTGGACCGCTATCGCGGCGGCGAATGCACCGGCGATTATCTTTCGCGCCTGCATTACCTCGAGGACTGGCTGTTCGATAACGATCGGCGCGGATTGCTTGTCGATCTTACGCGCGAGTACGGCGGGGTGAGCGTTCCGCATTCAGCGCGGGAAATGACGGTTGGCTGGCGACATTATCGTTATCTTGCGCACAACAAAGCGCTGCTAGGTCCGCTGGCGCAAATGGAAGCGCGCGTTTCGGCGCGATCTCTCTATCAAATTCCAAAACGCGGCGTCACCGCAGTCGAACCAAAATTGCACAGCGGTGACATCATCGGAATCGTTTCGCGGGACCGCAGTGGACTTTACTCAACGGCGCATGTCGGTCTGGCGCTGCGCACGAATGACGGCGTTCTGCATTTCATGCATGCGTCGTCCCCGGGCAATTCGGGAAAGGTTGTGGTGGACGCGCGGCTGTCGAATTATCTTTATCGATACGGCAGCGACAGCGGGATCCTGGTTGCGCGTCCGCTGCGGTAATTCGATTGCCGTAATCACACCCGCGCTTCATCCTTGCGCCGAATCTTTAAGACCGAGGAAGCATCGACATGAAGAAAAACACGACTCTAAAAACGCTTTTGTCCATTTCTTTGGCGATGGCCACGGCGGCCCCGCTTTGGGCGGAAACGACAATTCGAGTGGGTCATTTTCCGAATGTGACGCATGTGCAGGGGTTGGTAGGGCACGCTCTCTCTCGCCAAGGAAAAGGCTGGTTTGAAGAGCGTCTGGGTCCAGGGACAAAGATCGAATGGTTCGTTTACAATGCGGGCCCGAGCGCGATGGAGGCGATTTTCGCAAAGTCGATCGAGCTTACCTACGTTGGGCCTGGACCGGCGCTGAACGCCTACACAAAGTCGAACGGCGATGAGATCCGATTGGTCGGCGGTGCGGCTAATGGCGGTGCGGCCCTGGTCGTTCAGCCGGACCAAAACCTGAAAACACCGGGCGACTTTCGCGGAAAAAAAATTGCGACGCCGCAACTTGGGAATACCCAGGATATTTCATGCCGCGCGTGGCTAGTCGCCGGTGGACTAAAAATTACGCAGCTTGGTGGCGACGCCCAGGTTATTCCGACGCAGAATCCGGATCAGTTGGCCCTTTTTCGAGAAAAGAAAATCGACGCTGTCTGGACGGTGGAACCCTGGGTTTCTCGCCTCGAGCTGGAAACCGGAGGGAAAGTGATCGTCGAGGAACCGGAAACGGCTACCACCGTGCTGGTTTCAAGTGCAAAATTCCTGAGCGAGCAGCGCAATCTGGTTCGCAAATTCGCACAGGCGAACGTGGAGCTGACCGATTGGATTTTGAAAAATCCGGCCGAAGCGCAGCGACTGGTCAAGGCGGAACTGCTTGCGGAAACAAAGAGCGACATGACTCCGGAATTGATCGAGCACGCATGGAAACGAATTGTTTTCAGCGCGGAAATTCCGCGCGTGTCGGTCGAAAAATTCGTGCAAAACTCCGTGCGGTCGAGATTCATCAAGGCCGCGCCCGATCTTTCGCGACTGTTCGAGAAACCCTGATGTCGCTGCAAGAAGAACTGCAGGGTCCGCCGCCGGCCAAGCTTATTGTCGATCATGTTTCGAAATGGTTTCGGCAAAAGCGCCAGACGGTGCATGCGCTAGATGATATCTCGCTCGAAGTCGCTGAGGGTGAATTCATCGTCATCGTCGGTCCGAGCGGCTGCGGAAAATCGACGTTGCTCGACATCATTGCCGGTCTGGAAAAGCCGGACAAAGGGCGGGTGCTGGCCGACAATCAGCCGGTGCTCAATCCCGGCCGGCATCGGCTCGTCATGTTTCAGGAGTCGGCGCTATTTCCCTGGCTCAATGCGTTCGGCAACGTCATGTTCGGTTTGAAGTTAAAACCCGGCCTGCGCAATTCCGAACGGCGTGAGGTCGCAAAATTCTTTCTTCATCTCGTCGGCCTGGAAAAATTCATGGAGGCGAACGTGCACGAACTTTCCGGGGGCATGAAACAGCGCGTGGCACTGGCGCGCGCGCTGGCGCCGAATCCGCGTGTGCTCTTGATGGACGAGCCGTTCGCCGCGCTCGATGCCATGACACGCGAGCAGCTTTACGGCGATATCCAGCGGATTTGGGAGAAGCGCCGCAAGACGATTATCTTCGTTACCCACAACGTGCGGGAAGCAGCTTGCCTGGCCGATCGAGTCATGATCATGTCGCCGACGCCGGGCCGCATCCGCGAAGTTTTTGAAGTGACGCTGCCGCGACCGCGCGCTTTTAACAGCATTGAAATCGCGCAACAGGCATCCAAGCTAACCGCGGCCTTGAAAGGACACGCCGAGCATGACGCCGTGACCAGCGCATGAGACGGAGCTTGCTTGCGGTTTTATTTTTCGTTGTCCTGGTCGCGATTTGGAGCGCCATCGTTCGCGCGCAAATTTGGTCGCCGGTATTGCTGCCCTCTCCGCTCAGCGTCTGGAATTATGTGCTCAGCGCCGGACGCGACGGCACCTTGCTGAGCGCTTCCATCGTAACATTACGGCGATTGCTGTCTGGTTATGTTATTGGCCTCGCGATCGGATTGCCGCTCGGTTTGTTGACCGCTTCATCGACTTTTGTCGAAGACACCATCGGCGTGCTCGCCCTGGGATTGCAGACGTTGCCAAGCGTTTGCTGGGTTCCGCTCGCGCTGCTTTGGTTCGGACAAACTGAAACTGCGATGCTTTTTGTCGTGATTATGGGAACGGTCTGGTCGGTGGTGATCGCGACCGATACAGGAGTGCGCACGATTCCACCAATCTATGCGCGGGCGGCACGTACGATGGGCTCAAGACCGTTTCACAAATGGACGCGCGTCATTTTACCGGCATCGCTGCCATATTTGGTGAGCGGAATGAAACAAGGCTGGGCGTTTGCTTGGCGCTCACTCATGGCCGCGGAAATTTATGTGACCATTCTCACTGGATTTGGTCTCGGCCATCTACTGCATTACGGGCGCGAACTCAACGCGATGGACCAGGTCGTCGGAATCATGCTGGTGATCATTGTCATCGGGTTGCTCGCGGACAAAATTCTCTTCTCCCCGTGGGAACGTTTTCTCCATCGCCGCTGGGGAACGGGAAAACGCTAAGCAGGATCGATTCGTTTAAACCGCCGGCGCCGACCTCTCCGCCATCAATGTCGATTAGGAGTCAATCGTTGCGCGTTGGTGGGGCTCGTAACCAAAATGGGGGTCGAGCCGCTTTAACGCATCGTTCGCATATTGTCGATCTTCGGCAGACAGGTAATCCTCGTAACCGCCAATCTTGCCGCGCCGCACCTTGAACGATTCCGGGTCGCGTATATCCCTGGCCTGGAGAATCTTCGAATCGAAAACGCCGGCTGCCTCCAATTTTTGCATGTTGCCAAACTCCGAAAAATCGAGGGCGTCCTGAAAGATCGAGATGTTGGGTGTCGTTTCACCGAGCAGGGCGAGCGCCGCGCGAAATTGTTCGGCGGGCGCCGCGCGCAGCGATTCATATCGGAGGAGGGAGAAGTTGCGGCGGCCTGAAAATTCATCCAGCCAATCGTTCATCGTTTTAACGATGGAGCCGACCCCGAATCGCTGGTCGCGTAACATTTCATCGATGGTTCTCTGGCCAAATTCGTCATGCGTTCCGGGATCGCGCCTGGTCATTTGCAAATAGAGCGAAACAAAAACGTCGCGCGGATCACGCGCGAGCAGCACGATGTTTGCCCGGCGGAGTTCTTTCGCCGGGACCAAGTATTTACTGCGGACCGCGTCCCACAGGTTGCCCTTCGTCCTGTGCTCAAACAAATCATGCGAATAAACGACGCGTGGAATCGTAGAATCGCCATACCGCTCCGGCGTGAGCGTGAAGTCATGGCCGCGACACTTGCAAAAGTAAGCGCAGAGAAACGTCCGCAGCCACGTGCGTCCGCTTTTCGGGATCGAGAGGACGATCATGTCGCCTCCCGAAAGAGCGCGAGCGCGGCTGCTGAAATTCCAGCGCGGTCGAAGCATTCCGCATTCTGAAACGATCGTCCGCTCGCGTCCAGCGCGACGCGGCCTGGTTTGCAAAGCAACCCGACCGTGATTATAATTTATTCTCCAAAAATGGGGGCGTACTGGCTTCGACTTGTGGTTGGAAGCGCAGGCGGCATGTCGAGGATGGTTCGTTGGCCTCGTAAAAAACCGAGCCAAAAAAAATAAATGCAGATCACCAAGATCTCGCTCTCGCGGCTTAATTGACCGTGACGTTTGGAACTGGACGCCTGCTACGGCGCCAAACGTGGACAGCAGGCTAATCGTTCGGCGGAGTGACCGCGCCGGGCGGTGAAGGAACTTCGTGGACGCTCGGGAGACGGCAGTGCGCCGGTGCAACGTTCGGCTCCTTAAAACTCATCGCCGGATAAACATGTAGATGGCTGCGTGGACAGCGACGAGGACAGGGGTTCAACTCCCCTCGCCTCCAGTTCTTCGCGGAAAATAGGTGTCGCCAAAAATACGACCAATAAGACCTTCCAAATCGATCTCGAAGTGCTATAGACATCATAATTGCTAGACCCGTCGCGAATTTCTTCCAGCTTCTATGAACTCCCGCCTGCTTACCAAGATCGTCTTTCATTGCGCACTCTTACTTGCTTGCCTCACCCTTAGCGCACGCCCGCAACAACCAGTCCTGCTCACTCCGAGCGAAAACGATCTCGTCGTGCTCAATGGCTGCGTCATCTCTGCTTGTAATTATTTGGCCGCGGTCAAAACGCAGCACAGTTTGGACAAAGATTTTTGGGCGAAAATTCTTCTCGTTCGCTACAACGATCATCCAGCCGGCCATGCTTATTGCGTGTGGGAAACCGATGGAGCGATCTATGGCTACGATCGCAATGCCGGCGCATTTCCCATTCCCGTCTACACGCGCGACGCTCGCTCCATTGCCATTGTTCTTGCACAGGAGCTCGGCAAAGTTCTCAACCACCCGCTTTCCGTGAACGAGGCGGATTT
>WNFR01001800.1_pt1 | contig 22419 bp, 21 predicted proteins | sample 5400221 | NCBI WGS metagenome assembly WNFR01 (sample SAMN13153357, study PRJNA577476) | soil metagenome | isolation source: 40 cm soil under Madrone tree | place: USA:California | collected 2016-06-14 | reverse complement strand
GAGCTGGGCATCACACCGGCACGCTATGTCGAGCAGGCTCGCATCGAAGCTGCCCGGACCCAACTCACGTCGACGGACGACAGTGTGGAACAGATTGCGAACCGTTGCGGATTTTCCGATGCGGAGCTGCTGCGCCGCTCCTTTGTGCGCCATTTCAAGATCGCGCCGAGTCAGTATCGCAAGCACTTCCGCATGCCGGCGGCGGCACAGGAACGAGAAGAGGCCAGCGAAGGCATTGCTCACCTGGGAAGCGGCTCACTGGGAAGCGTGCGAGGAGATCTAAGGCACGGCGGTAGCTATCGATGAGCCTACCCAGTTTGAGCCCCTGCGACTTAGTCAACTCCATCAAGCGCTTTAACAGGCGCGCAATGATCTCCTGCGGTTTGTGCGTGAGAGGTGCCTTGCTCATCTTACGGGCATAATCGTGAAAGTCACCAGAAGGGACGTGACGTCCGAAACAATTGCTCGGCAACGCGGAGGAAGCGCGTGGGTGATCACGCTCGCGGCCGCCGCCATCTTCATGGTGACGATGGGTACAAGACAGTCGCTCGGGCTCTTCATTTCGCCGCTTAAAAGCTCAACCGGACTCGGCATTACCACCATCAGCCTTGCATTTGCGGTCTCGCAGCTGATGTGGGGCGCCATCCAGCCGATCTCTGGCGCTGTGGCGGATCTTTATGGTCCCGCGAAAATCCTCATCGCGGGTCTAGTCGTGCTGGCGATTGGCATGGCAGTAACGCCGTTCATGACTTCGGGCCTCGGCCTTGTCATCTCACTGGGCGTCCTATCGGCGGTCGGTTCCGGCGCAAGTAGTTTCTCGGTACTGATCGGCGCAGTATCGCGGCACCTTACGGCCGATCAACGCGGCAAGGCGGCCGGCATCATCAACGCCGGTGGATCATTGGGGCAATTCGTTTTCGCCCCGGTCGCGCAAACTCTGATCCAGATGCTCGGGTGGATGGGTGCAATGTGGTCGCTCGCGGTAGTTGCCGTGGGCGCGCTCTCCCTCGTGCGTGTGGTGAGTCCAGCAGCAGCTCTCCCGAGCGGTGGCGGCGACTTTGGGTCTTCGCCTTGGCGGGCCGTGCAGACCGCGATGAAGGATCTCAGCTATTTGCTGCTGCACGCGGGCTTCTTTACGTGTGGATTCCACATTGCGTTTCTCGTGACGCATCTGCCGGGCGAAGTGAATCTATGTGGCCTGCCGGCGGCGGTGGCTAGTTGGTCGCTGGCCCTGATCGGCCTCGCCAACGTCGTCGGCAGTCTGATTGCGGGTGCGTGCACACAGCGCTTTCGCAGCAAGTACATTCTTGCCGCGATGTACGGCTCGCGCACACTATTGATCGGCTGGTACTTGCTTGCACCAAAAACCAGGTGGACATTTTATAGCTTTGCAGTAGGCCTGGGCCTCACGTGGTTGGCCACTGTGCCCCCCACCGCCACCATCGTAGGCAAGCTCTTCGGCAGGCGCTACTTGTCCACGCTGTTCGGCCTCACCTTGCTCTCACATCAGATCGGTGGTTTTCTTGGCGCTTACCTCGGCGGTCTCGCGCTTGTTCGATTCGGCAACTATCAGTGGATGTGGTACGCAGATATGGCCTTGGCGGCTGCCGCTGCGGTCGTCAATTTGCCGATTCGAGAGTCTCGGATTGCGCCAGTACCCTTGGCTGCCTAGCGAACGCCAGCAGCACGCAACCCATGCGCATGCTTCCTCCTCGCCCGCTCCCTCCCTCGCGCTCCATCATCCTGCCCGCCCTCCCCGCCGACCTCGCCAACAATCCGTCGGACCGCCCGCAGGATCTCATTCGATAGCTTGGGATCCGCCTTAGCGACCGCGCGCGAGGCGGCGACGCCCCCGATCATCGCGGCCATCATCGCCAGGGCACGCTGACGATTCTCTGCCTTGACAGGTGAGGCGCCGAGCCCCCGTTCCATTACAGCAACGAGTTGCCCAAACCCCTCCGTGAAACGCTCGCTGACGACCTTGTCCTGTCGCCCGACCTCACTGGCGCTGGCCGACATTGGGCAGCCCGTTGCCAAGCCGTCGCGGTGGTCGAACGACAGGTACCAGTCAAGGAAATCAGTCAGGGTGGCGGGACGGCCATCCAGGTCTGCCCTGATCTGCTCCAAGCCCCCTTTAAAGGCGGACGCGAAGGCTTCCGCTGCCAGTGCCTCCTTTGAGGAGAACTGGGCGTAGAGCGCCCCATGCGTCAGTCCAGCCGTCTTGCTGATCTCAGCGACGCCGACACCATCGATGCCGCGCTCCCGGAACAGGTGCGCGGCCGCTTGTACCAGCGCCGCGCGATTCTCGGCGGCCTTTTCCTTAGTGACTTTCAATGGACTACCTCGCTTAAAAAAAGAATCGACTTGACACCAAAGATTGCGATCGCCATTATAGCGCAACACAATCATTGCGACTGCCATGATTGTTGCTTCAGCTTTGACTCACCTTAGGATGACTCACCTTAGGAGTAGAAACTTGTGTTGAAAGGAAATTTGAAGCTCCTCGCCGCCGCCCTCCTAGTGGCGCTCGCTGGCTCTGTTGTCGGGCCGAACCCTGTTCTGGCTGCTGCGCCCCAGCACCATGATCAGGTGCCGGGTTTCTACCGAATGAAGGTCGGCGATCTGGAAGTGACGGCCCTATTGGATGGCGCCGCCGTATTCGATCTGCATTGGCTGAATGGAAAGAAGGTGACGATGGATCGGGTCGAAAAATCTTTGCAGGAGGATCCTCACCTGCTGGACGTAGGTGACACGGGCTTCCTGGTCAACACCGGCAAGCAACTGATCCTCGTCGACGCGGGTGCCGGCACGTGGTACGGCGGGGGAACTCTCGGTCGTTTGGCGGACAGCCTGCATAGCGCAGGCTACGCACCGGAAGGGGTCGACCACGTTTTGATTACGCACCTCCACTCCGATCATGTCGGCGGCCTCACTACTCAGGACGGAAGACGCGTCTTTCCCAACGCCGAAGTCTTCGTTGCGAAGGCCGAAAGCGACTTTTGGCTGTCGCCGGAAATCGCCGCCAAAGCGCCGAAAGATGCGCAACCGTTCTTCCAGAGCGCGCAAGCCATCGCGGCGCCGTACATCAAGGCCGGCAAGTGGCACACGTTCAGCGGCTCCGAGGCGATAGTGGAGGGCGTCCAGCCCGTTTCGTTGCATGGTCACACCCCGGGACACACTGGCTACGAATTTTCGTCACAGGGACAAAAAATCCTGTTTTGGGGCGACACCGTCCATGCACAGATTGTCCAGCTGAGGCATCCCGAGATTACAGCGGTCTTTGACATCGACCATCCAGCGGCTGCGGCGACGCGCATTCAGTTGTTGCCAACGCTTGCGCGCGAGGCCGTCGTGATCGCCGGGCCGCACATGCCATTTCCTGGCCTGGGCCGCCTGCGCAAGGATGGAAATGGCTATATCTGGGCGCCGGTGGTATTCACCGATCAATGGGCCGAGAGATAGAGCCCACCCAGAGCTGCATCATGACAGCTCGTTTTAGCCAGCGAAAAGCCAGTTGAGTCCCTTACCATCCAATGGCGAGATGGGAGAAGCAGCGTGATCTCCAGAGGTTCCAATTCGTTAAAATCCCTATTTTTGTGTAGCTGCGTAGCGTTGGCGTTCACACAGGCGTCTACTCCCAAGACCCGGCAGGCATTTGCAACTCAGGTGGTTACCTCCTCCGACGATCAGTTTTGGACCAACTCCGTAATCATTGAGGGCCCACATGAAGTGATGTTAGTTGATGCGCAGCTGACAAAGACCAATGCCGAAAAGGTATTGCAGCAAATCCAAGCGACAAAAAAGCCGCTATCGATTATCTACGTCACCCATGAGCATGCCGATCATTTTCTTGGTCTCGAGGTTTTTAAGGACGCGTACCCGATGGCGCGAATTCTAGCGAATTCCCACGTAGCGGATCGAATCAACAACGTCTATCAAGCGAAAATAGATAAATGGAAAGGTATCTTGGGCTCGGGCGCCACTGCCCATATCGCTCCTATCAGCAAGTTCGACGATAACTTTGTCCGATTTGACAATTCCAGGATCGAGATCATCAAGAGCATCCAAGGCGACACCGACGAAAACAGCATGCTTTGGCTTCCCTGGCAGAGAACTCTCATCGCTGGCGATGTTGTCTTCAACGACATGCACGTTTACACCGCAGAGACGGACACGGCCGCACGAGCACGATGGTTGAACTCGCTAAAGACAATCCGAGAATTGAAACCAGTTGTTGTCATTCCTGGACATAGCAAGAGTGGAGCCGCGCTTGACGCAACTTCAGCCGTAGCCTTTACTGAAAGGTATTTGTTAGTCTACGAGGAAGAGCTCAAAAAGGCCAAAGACCCGGATGGCCTTATCAAGGTGATGAAAGAACAATTCCCATCCGCTGATTTAGTGTTAGCGCTCGAAAGGGGTGCGAAGGCCAATGTTAAGCAATAGATTAATTATGGGGGTGCCATGTCTCGCCCAGAAGGCCAGCCGGGGTTGTGCTGATGAGCGCAGTCAAACAAGATACGATGGCGTATGAATAAGGACTCACGCTTGGAAGTTGCAATCTTGGACGATTACCAGAACGTCGCTCTCAGCATGGCGGACTGGTCGGCGGTTGCGAGCCGCGCCAAGATCACTGTATTCACCGATCATCTTTCGGAGCAAGACGCGGTCGTCAAAAGACTCCAGCCGTTTGACGTAGTTTGCGTCATGCGGGAACGCACACCGCTGCCGCGCGCGATCATCGAGCGGTTGCCCCGACTCAAGCTGATCGCTTCTAACGGCCCTCTCAACTCCTCGATCGACATGGCGGCGGCCAAGGAACACGGTATCCGCGTGACCCACACGGGCTACAGAGCGACTCCGACCATCGAACTAACATGGGCCCTGATTCTGGCGAGCAGTCGTCATCTCATCGAGGAGAGCCATTCCATTCGCGCCGGCGGCTGGCAAACCACGGTAGGTCAGGAACTCGCGGGACGAATCCTGGGGGTGCTGGGCCTGGGCAATATCGGCAGCCAGGTCGCGCGCATCGCGCTTGCCTTTGGCATGAAGGTCATCGCCTGGAGCCAAAACTTAAAACCGAATGTCGCTGCGGCGGCTGGTACCACTTGGGTGACTAAGGACGAGTTATTTAGGCAAGCGGATATTCTGACCATCCACCTGATCTTGAGCAAGCGCACCCGCGGTCTTGTCGGCGCCGCCGACCTTGCCCTCATGAAGCCGACGGCACGGTTAATCAACACCTCGCGCGGCCCGATTGTCGACGAGCAAGCGCTCGTTGAGAGACTGCGCGCGCGGTCGATCGCCGGCGCCGCGCTAGACGTATTCGACATCGAGCCATTGCCAGCGGACCACGCGTTCCGACGCCTCGACAACGTCCTGGCGACGCCGCACCTCGGTTTTGTCGCGCAAGATCTGTACCGGACTTTCTACGGCGAAGCGGCCGCCGCCGTTGCCGCATGGCTCGACGAGCAGCCTTGAGGCTCGCCGTTTGTAAAGCGAGCCACCGGAGCCTGTGCTACGGAATCCCGATATATCACCAGATAAAACTTTCGAACGGCCGATTCCGTCGGCCTTCTATTAGTTCGTCCGCAAGACGCAAAAAGTTACAGCGACATTCCGACTCATGCATCGATTACCAACGCATCAGCCTTGGACCGAACAACGCACCGATGGCCGTCGGGATCAGCATACCGAGCAAGTACCAGACTCCGATGAACGGCGCGGTGAGTTCCGGGCAATGCAGGGAATACGCCAACGCACCGAAGGATCCGGCCGCGAACCCTAGAGCCGCACCCGCGGAGCGCAGCTGCGTGGGCGCAAGTCCACGCAATATCCAGACGAAGGCAACGAATAGCGGCGCAGCGACCAGCGTAATCAGGAAGGGACAAACAGCGGCCGTGGCGCCCAACAACAAATGGGCGCGATCCCGCGCGGGGGCCATCACCAGTATCAGAGCGGCAAAAGTCCACATCGCGATGAGGACGGCCCCAATGCCCGCCGGCACGACTCCGAGCCGGATTCCCGGGCGCGCCAATCGGGTAACGGCAACGAGCCCGAGTGACCCCAGGGTCGCGCAATAGGCCTCACGAACCCAAAACATGGGCTCAAACACCTCCTGCGAGAGCGCCCGATTCAAGTGGAGAATTCCCACGGTGATCGCAAGCGCACCCAGCATTCCTCCGATGAGCGCAAGCACATAGCGCCGCGCCGTCCGCCGGACATCTATCGGCTCGACGCCGGTGGCGAGCAACGACACTAAATCTTCCGTCTTCAAGCAATGCTCCGTATCTTCACCGCAAGCGCCTTCAGGCCGCGGTGGATACCGACCTTGACCGCCGATTCCGACATACCGGTGCGTTTCGCGGCGTCAGCCACCGACCCCCCCTCGATCTTTACATACAGGATGGGCAACCGCTGGCGATCTGGCAACTGCTTCAGCAGTTTCGCCAGGTCATACCGGGCTTCCGCGGGCTCGGTATCTGCGACGGCGAATAGCTCATCGTCATCGTCGAGCGGATCATGAAGCCCATCGGTACGAGAACGGCGGCGCAGCAGATCGATCAGTTTGTAGCGGGCAATCGCCTGCACCCACGCGGTCAGCGGCTGCTCCAGATCGTAGGTATGGCGTTGATTGTGAATCGCCAATAGCAGCTCCTGCACGAGATCCTCGGTTTCCTCCGGCAACCGCGACATACGCCTGCGCAGGAAAGATCGCAAATGCGCCGAAAGTTCGCCCAAAAAAAGATGGTAGGCCGATGGGTCGCCGACAAGACCACGGATTAGAAGGCTTCTGAGGCGCTCTTCCTTCAACTGCATCTCAACCTATTCAATAGTTCGTTGGAGATGACGATTCGGTTACAGTCGCTCGCGCATCGCCACGGGTTTTGTGTTGTGGTTCGCCTTGAATTTAGAATCTGGTGGTAACGGTCGTGAGCCAGTCGGGCGTCCGGTCGAGGACCCATGCCTCCAGGGATTTATCAAGTCCGGCCGCAATCAGGATGCCCAGTCCCAGCATGACCAATCCGAGCACTTGCTTGCCGACCTTGCCGGCGTTCAGCAAACGACCACGCACTCTCGTCAGCCTGGCACGGGACAAAGATCCAAGAAGCACCAATGGCGCCGCGGCTCCGATGCCGAAAATCAGCATTAGCAAGCCGATTTGACCCAAGTCTCTGCCCTGACTCGCCAGCGTCGTGGCTGCGCCCAGTGTGGGACCGACGCAGGGACTCCAAACGACGCCCAGCAACAGGCCGATGAGGAATTGGCCCGTGAGCCCTTCGAAGGTCACGCGCGCAAGCAATTCATTGCCCGAATTGCTCAGCGCGCCGCTAGCGCTTGCGAATGTCTCCTGCAACTTAGGCACCAGCAGAATCGCACCGAAAATCGCAAGCACTACGGCGCCTGCGGTGCGAAACGTGTCAGGGTCGAGGCCGAGCGAAGCACCCACCGTCGCGAGAAAGATGCCGATGATCGCGAAGGACAGTGCGAGGCCGGTCCCCAGCGCTACCGCGCCCCAACGGTGCGCGTTCACCGCGGAGGCGATCAGCACCGGCACCAGCGGCAAAACGCACGGTGACAGAGAGGATAAGGCACCCGCGACCAAGCCCAGGCCATAGGTGGCGGTCCCGAAGGTCACTTCAACGCTCCGGTCAGGTAATGGCGTGTCGCAGGAGCGCCCCTAGGCTGGCCTGCTGCGTGTCGCCGGTTGATCGTGCACTTTCCTTGCCGTCCTTGAAGACCACCACCGTACTTTGCTTGGTAACCCCGAGAGATTGCTTAAGGGTCTTCTCCGTGTCGAAATTCGCGACGAACAGGGTGACGCCCTTCAATTCCGGCGTTTGGCTGAGTTCCTTTAGCAAGGGCGCCTGTGCGCGGCAGGTCGGGCACCAGTCGGCATGGAACACCACCGCGACTGGTTTACCGGCGGCGAGCATCGAATCGTATTGCGCCTGATTGAACGGAACCTCGGCAGCGAACAAGGGGGCCATAAATACAGTCAGCATGACCGCGAAAATTGTGGCGACTAGGAATTTCATGTGCAGCTCTCCAAAGTGGGCTTCTTTGACTTGACCGGCAGTCGCGCGTATTTATTACCAAAGTCCCGGACACGTTCTGAACCTCGGTTCCCGGCCGGACGCGGCAGACGTACTCATTCCCAGGCGCCGCAAAACAGTCTGATGAGCGCTTGAGAGCGAGACATGGATCTATCGATTTCCGGTCGCGCGGAAGGCAGAAGGTAGTGTTTGCTTGCGCAACAAGGCCACCGGTACCTCATGACGACCCGGCGCACGGGATCGAGACCGCGGTGGAGCCACGGCGCGCGGCCCATTCGCACACGGACGTCGCCCGCACAAGGCCGCGCCGCGCGGTTGGACGTCCGTGCCGTCTCCTTTATCCACTGGCAGGTGCGATTAGCGCTTGTTAGCCCCGCCCGTGGAAAACATGATTTCTTCCTTACCGAGCAACCCCTTATGAGTGGTATCCATCATCTCGAATATCTTGGTCTGATACGCGATGAATTCGTCATGAGACACCGTACCATCGCCATCCGCGTCGATCTTGTGCATCATCGCCTTGGTCCGGAGTCCACGGGCATACCCTCCAGTGGCGAAGGAGGACAATTCACCCCCGCCCGCGCTGATAAATTCCTTCGCGTCGACTTTGCCGGTCTTGCTCTTGTCGAGCATCCCAAAGACCTTTTCCTGAAATGCGACCCATTCATCCTTCGATATCATGCCGTCGCCGTTCGCGTCGATCTTGACCATCATTTCATGGGTCCGAAGTCCACGAGCGTAGCCGCCTGTTGCGAAAGACCCCATATCGTCCGCCGACGAACCTAGCGAGTAAGTGAGTGAAAATACACAGGCCGCCAACGCGACGTTGCGACGAGACAAGCGAAACGTAAACATATTTGATCCCCCGTTGATAAGCGTTTCTAGAATCGGAGCCGAGCGTACAGCAACATGCAATCCCCATGCCGCTTTTCAACTCAAGTCGGACGACTTGCATCCACCCCTGTTTGAAGTGATCCCGCCACACGTTGCGGCTCGACCGCCGCAACGCATTGCGGCGACCCACCACTAATTGCGGCCCGCACCCGTCAGCCACTGAGAATTCCCTGATTTCGGCTTGAAAAGGAACGTGGCACGGCTCTTGCTCAACCGTATTCGTCGAATCGCGCGTTGGCGCCTCGATGCCAGGCAATTTTATTGAATTCACCAAACCAAGTTTTTAGGAGTACCCGATGAATACCAAGACCGCCCTGCTGTCGACCGCCATCAGTAGTCTGCTCGCCCTGAGCCTCACCACCGTTTCTGCCTATGCCGCGGACGATGCCAACATGGAAAAGTGTTATGGCGTTGCCAAAGCCGGAAAAAATGATTGCGCTGGCCCCGCGCATGCCTGCGCCGGACAGTCGAAGGAGAGCTCGGGCAAAGAATGGATCAAAGTGCCGAAGGGCACCTGCGAACGCATCGTCGGCGGAAGTCTGACCGCCAAGTAATGACCATGGCCTTGCACGACGCAACGCGTGTCCCAGGGTCGATCCCGGCTTCGGCCGGGATCGGCCTCCGAGCTCAACACCAGAGTGAACTGCAGAACTCCAGACCCGCCGTCGGCTGGCTCGAAGCCCATAGTGAGAACTACTTCTCCGATGCCGGCCCGCACATCGAGGCGCTGCTTCAGTTGCGCGAGCACTACGGCCTTAGTCTGCACGGCGTCGGTCTGTCACTGGGCTCGACCGACCCTATCGACCGCAGACACCTCATGAAGCTCAAGCGCTTGATCAGGCGTACCTCGCCTGCGTTCGTATCAGAGCATCTGTCGTGGGGCTCGGTGGATGGACGTTTCGTCAATGACCTCCTCCCGCTTCCATACACCCAGGAATCCTTGGCGCACATGATCTGCCGCGTGGATCAGGTACAGAGCGCTTTGCAACGCACAATTCTCATCGAGAACATCTCCAGTTACCTGCAATACTCACACAGCGAGATCGATGAAAGTGCGTTTCTCACCGAATTAGCCCGTGCCACCGGCTGCGGCCTGCTCATTGATATCAACAACCTCTATGTCAACGAAAGAAATCATGGAGTTGACGCCCGCCGCTTCATCGACTCAATCCCGCCGGCCGTCGTCCAAGAATTGCATCTGGCCGGACACAGCAGCAACCGTGTCGATCAGGCAGAGATACTCATTGACACCCACTCCACCCCGGTCTGCGAGGCCGTTTGGGCACTGTATGGTCACGCGATTCAGCGCTTCGGTGCGCTGCCCACATTGATCGAATGGGACTCCGATATCCCTTCGCTCGATGTCTTGCTGGGTGAGGCGCACAAGGCGCAGTCTTACCTTGGAGCAGCCCATGATCTCGCTGCGTGAATTGCAACGCAGCTTCCTGGGCTACGCCCTCGGCGATACAGACGTCGGTGCGCGGCCGTGGATCGTGGCGAACGGTCTGAGCGCCGATCAGCGCTTGCGGATCTACCGCAATAACGCTGTCGTGGGCTTCGAGAAGGCCATGCAATCCACCTTTCCGGCGCTCGTGCGGCTGGGCGGCATTGACTGGTTCAATCAGATGGCGCGGGCCTACCAGCGGGTCAATCCGTCCCGGTCCGGCGACCTGAATGACGTCGGTGGCGACTTCCCCGCCTTCCTCGATGACCAGTTGAGCGGCGGTGAGTACGAATACTTCGGCGACGTGGCCTTGCTCGAATGGAGCTACCAGCGGTGCCTCTGCGAATCTGCCGTGCTGCCTGAAAATCTAGACCGCCTATCTCTGCACCTGCAAGAGGATCTCTGCCAACTCCGCTTTCGAGTCGCGGCTCCGACACGTGCCATCGAGTCGATGTATCCCCTCTTCGAGATTTGGAACCAGAATAGAAGCGACGGCAAGCATTCAGGGGCCATCGATTTAGGCCACGGCGCAAGCCGGGTGCTGGTGATCCGGCGCATCGATCATGTCGAGGTACGCGAGGTTTCTGCGCCGGTGTTCACGCTACTGCGTGCGTTCGCCGACGGCTCGACGGTACTCGAGGCGGCTGCCGCCGTCACCGAAATGTGCTGCGAAGTCGATTTCAGCGACGCGTTGACACGACTACTCGGTCTCGGTGTCCTGGTGGAATTTCAACTTAACGTAATTGGAGAATGACATGTCGCTCGAGTCCACCACCAAGCCGCTCGCCCTACTCGCGCGCGTACTGGATTCCCTTCAATCCCCGTTCGCGTTGGCGACCCGCTGGTACGTGAGCTGGCAATTCTTGAAGTCCGGCTGGCTCAAGGTATCCGATTGGCAGAGCACCTTGGACCTGTTTCGAACCGAATACCATGTCCCCCTATTGCCGCCCGCCCTGGCGGCCGTGACCGGCGCCTTCGGCGAGCTGTTCTTTTCAGCGCTCCTCGTCCTCGGCATTGCCGGCCGCGTCGGCCCATTGGGGTTGTTCGCGGTGAACCTGATGGCCGTCATCTCCTACCGGCAGGTTTTGCTGGCGGAGGGCTACGAGGCCGCGCTGGGGCAGCACATTCTATGGGGCTTCATGTTGGCGATGCTCGCCGTCTACGGCCTGGGGGCAATTGCCGCCGATCGCCTCCTGACCGGTCGATTCGTCCGCCCACCGCGCTGGTGACCCTTTGAGCACGAAATCCACCGAAACTCGCAATCAGCAGCACACCGCCGACAATCGGCAGCTGAGAATCCTCAGATTGATCGACGAAGGGACGGCGGCGCAGACCGGCGCCAATTTCTTTCGGGCGTTGGTCGAACGCCTGGCGCAGGCGCTGGATGCCCGCTATGCCTTCGTTTCGCACTTCTGCGACGAGAACACCCGCGTGCATGTGCTCGCGATGTGGAACGGCAAGAGCGTGGACGAGAATTTCTACTACCAATTGGCAGGGTCGCCCTGCGAAGGCGTTCTAAGCGGGGAGATAGTCGCGTACAACAGCAGGGTGGTGGAAAAGTTCCCCCGGGAGAAAGAGGATCTGGAGAAGATGGGCGCCGAGTCCTATCTTGCGATCCCATTGCGCAATATCCGTGGCGAAGTACTCGGTCATCTGGCCGTCATCGACACCAAGCCGAAGGATTGGGCGGAGCGGGACTTCGAGATCTTGAGGATATTCGCCGCCCGCGCCACCGCGGAAATCGAACGGCAGATTGCCGACCGCGAGATGCAGGCGGCGAACGCCGCGCTCGCGCGCCGCGTGGAACTCGAGGGATTGATCGCCTCGATATCCACGCGCATCGTAACGGCCGAACATGGCGCGGTGGGGGCCGAAATTGAGCGCACCTTGGGCAACATCGGCCAGTTCATCGGCGGCGATCGGGGCCTGCTATATCGATTTGACGAGGCCCACCGCGTGGCCACGTTGGCGTACGATTGGATCCGCGCCGAGGCTCCGGGCGGGTCTCGCTTGTCCGAGATTCGCTACGACACGGTGCCGCAGGTGGTGGAACATTTTCTGCGCAAGGGCACGGTGAACGCGGCGCGGCCCGAGCAGCTGCCGCCGGGCTTCGCTCAACTCAACGAGATTCCCGGAGCAGAACGCGTCGCCTCGCGCATCGCCGTCCCCATCGTTCACGGCAGCGAATGTTTGGGGATTCTCTGCTTCCACTCGGTTCACGTGGAGCGTCATTGGCCGACGGAAGACCTGCGTCTGCTTGGCATGCTCGCCGAAATCGTCGGTAGCGCATTGGCACGAGAACAATCTCAAATCGCGCTCCAGGCAGCAAAGAATGCAGCCGAGACGGCGAATCGGGCAAAGACCGAGTTCCTCGCCAACATGAGCCACGAATTGCGGACGCCGCTGAACGGGATCCTTGGATATGCGCAACTCCTGACGCGCAGCGAGGAGCTGTCGCCTAGCTCATTACGCAGCGTCGAGGCCATCGAACATTGCGGCGACCACCTGCTCATGCTGATCAGTGAAATCCTGGATCTCGCCAAGATCGAAGCGGGACGGCTCGAACTCGAGAATTCCACCTTCGAGTTGCACGAATTCCTGGCGTCGGTCGCCGATATCGCCCGTCTGGGCGCCACCCAGGCCGGACTGATCTTTTCCCACGAGACACGTTCCGCAATGCCGCATTTAGTGACCGCGGACCGCAACAAGTTACGACAGATCCTGCTTAATCTGCTCGGCAATGCCGTTAAATTTACGGAACGCGGCACCATATCGTTCCGCGTAAGCGCGAAGACGTCGGTTGATCACACTCACCGTTTGCGCATTGAGATCGAGGATACGGGACTCGGTATTCCGGCGGATGAACTCGAAGACATCTTTCGCCCGTTTCACCAGATCAAACGGATCGACCGGCAGGTCGAGGGCACCGGGCTGGGCCTGGCGATCTGCCGCAAGCTCATCGACCTGATGGCGGGAACCCTCGAGGTCCGCAGCACGCCCGGCAAGGGCAGTGTATTCATCGTGGAACTCGACGTGCGCGCATCCGAAGAACGGATTCGCACCGCGAGTCCTGCCGCATCCTTTCCCAACGGCTACTTGGGCCCCCGCCGGCGCGTGCTCATTGCCGATGACAATACCGACAACCGGCAGGTACTCGGCCAATTCTTGAGGTCCTTGGGTTTTGATGTCTCTGAGGCTCATAATGGCGTGCAAGCCGTGCAGACGGCACGAAGTATCCGCCCGGATCTCATACTCATGGATCTCGTCATGCCGATCAAGGATGGATTCCAAGCCGCCCGCGACATTCGTGACTCTGCCGACATCGCCGACACCCCCATCATTGCCATTTCAGCAAGTGCCTTCCCCACGACGCGCGTACAGTGCGCCGACGCGGGTTGTCAGGCATTCATCACCAAGCCGGTCCGCCTCGAAGAGGTGTCCGCGTTGCTCGTGAAAATCCTGAATGTTGAATGGACCTATGCTCCGGACGCGGCTTTGAGCAAAATGCCCGCTCCGCGGAGCCCCGGACCGCCGCCATTGACGGCGCTGCCGAAGGAGGCCCTCCGAGATGTTTACGAACTCGCGCGAAGCGGCGACGTGCACCGCCTGGAGCAGCGGCTCCTTGAGCTGCGTGCCAATTCTTCCGGCATGGAGCCTGCCGTCGACGCGCTGCTGCGTTGCGTTTCGGAATTCGACATGACACGGCTGCGCGGTCTGCTGCAGCCGCTGATCGAGGGCGCCGCATGACCGCAGCGTCCAAAGACCCGGTCAGTATCCTGGTCGTCGATGACACCCTGACGAATATCAAGTTGCTGCTCGACGTGCTGGGCCGCGAAGGATACCGCGTGTTGGTCGCCCGAAACGGTGAGAGTGGCTTGGAACAAGCTCGCTATGCGCGGCCGACCGTGATCTTGCTCGACGTGATGATGCCGGGCATGGATGGGCTGGAGACCTGCCGCCGGCTTAAGGCCGATCCCACGCTCAAAGATACCCCCGTCATCTTCATGACGGCACTGGGCGACCTGGAGGACAAGGTAAAGGGCTTTTCTGTCGGCGGCTCAGATTACATTGTCAAGCCGTTTCAGAACGAGGAAGTGCTTGCACGGGTGCGCACTCACGTGCAATTGCGCCAACTGCAACTCGATGCGATAGATGCCAACCTACGCCTCGAGAAGCGGGTCGTCGAGCGCACGCAGGAGCTCAAGACCGCCTTGGAGGAAGTGGAGCGGCTCAAAACCCGGCTGGAACACGAAAACACCTACCTCCAGCAGGAGATCTCGGAACACACTCATCACCACGAGATCATCGGCGATAGTCCGGCATTGCGTGCGGTGCTCGCCAACGTCGATATGGTGGCCGATGCCGGCACCAGCGTACTCATCCATGGCGAAACCGGAACGGGCAAGGAGCTCATCGCACGCGCTCTGCACGAGCGCGGCCGGCGGCGCGCGCGCCCCATGGTCAAACTGAATTGCAGCGCGATCTCGGCGGGGCTGGTCGAGAGCGAATTGTTCGGACACGTGAAGGGCGCCTTCACCGGAGCATCAGACCGGCGTGTGGGCCGGTTCGAACTCGCCGACGGTGGGACTATTTTTCTGGACGAGGTAAGCGAGTTGCCGCTGGATACGCAAACCAAACTGCTGCGGGTTTTGCAGGAGGGCGAATTCGAGCCCGTGGGATCCTCGAAGACGGTCAAGGTCGATGTGCGCGTCATCGCGGCGACGAATCGCGACTTGCAAAAGGACATTGCGGCCGGACGCTTCCGCGCCGATCTATTCTATCGATTGAACGTGTTCCCCATCGTCGTGCCGGCCCTGCGCGATCGACACGAGGATATTCCTGTTCTGGCGCAGCATTTCCTGGAGCGCTTTGCGCGCAAATTCGGCAAGGCCCTCAAGCGCATCGATCCCGAGTCCTTGCGGCGTCTTCAGGAATACTCCTGGCCCGGCAACATTCGCGATCTGCAGAACACCATCGAGCGTGCCGCGATTCTCTCATCCGGCGACTGTCTACAGGTGAGCTGGGCTCTCGAGGCCCAGGCTCCGGCCGCCATGGCGGCACCCGTGCCTCCGGCAAGCGAGGGCGGCTGGCACGCTCGGAACAGTGAGGCGACGCCGGGCAACGGCGATTCGTCGAGTCTCGCCGAGATGGAGCGTCAGCATATCCTGGCGATTCTGAAGAAGACCCATGGCGTTATCGAAGGTCCGGCGGGCGCCGCGCGTCTGCTCAATTTGAAGCCCTCGACCACTCGCTTCCGCATCAAGAAGCTCGGCATCAAACGGCAGCAGTTCGAAAGCTGATCGCCGCGCGCGGCGCCCGCGCGCCTCGCTTCCCTTAACTCATTCCTTGCGGCAGGCCACCACTCCCGGTGGCCGACCGCCGAGCGTTGCGGTTGTGAACCATCCTCAGGTCCCCCAGCAATCCTGGGCGACGCTGCGAAACCCTATGAAAACAGGCACTTTGCAATGAACGGCGGGCTTCATCGGTCCATTGGCAGGTGCTGGCACGGGCGTTGCAATCCTCTTCGTTGTAGACACTTATTCCTAACTTGGAGAAATGATCATGACGATTACAAAGACCTTCCTGCGCTCTGCACTGTCGAGCGCGCTGTTGTTGAGCGCGGCTACCGTCGCAACCACGTCCTTCGCGGCCGACGAGTCGAAAGAACAGTGTGCCGGCGTCATCAAGGCCGGCAAGAACGACTGCGCCACCACCATGAATGCCTGTCATGGGCACGTCGAGGCCGATGCGACTCCGATGGCTTGGATCTATCTGCCCAAGGGGACCTGCGAAAGGATCGCGGGCGCGCATGTCGTCAAGGTGGCCGATCCCACGCCGAAGAAAGGCTAAGACCCGCGCCGGGGGAAGTATCATGCGACTACAAAACCAATTCGAGTCGGTCATCCGAGCCCACACGCGGGCAACGGCGCCGCGCGGGGTGCAGCAGCGCGGTTGGATTCCGCGCTCCAATCACACGGTCCGCCTGGATCCGGGTCATTGGAGCAAGCCGCATCAGCGCACGCCCTACTGGCAGCTGATCGATTTGGCCCAGAGGAACGCGACGCGATGAGCGCCGCGAATGTCTGGGCGCTGATACTCGCCGCCGGCGAAGGCAGCCGGCTGCGCGGTCTCACCACCACCCCCGGCGGACTTTCCGTTCCCAAACAGTTCTGTTCGCTGCAGGGCGGTGCATCCCTTTTGGAGGAGACCTTGTGGCGGGCCGAATCCGTCGCGCAGCGCCGCCACATGGTGACCGTGGTGGCGGCGCAGCACCGCCGCTGGTGGGAGGCGCCGCTCGGGCCTGCAGAACCCGAGAATGTCGTCGTCCAGCCGCACAACAAAGGCACTGCGCCGGGTCTATTGCTTCCCTTGCTGCACATCATGAGACGCGACCCCAACGCCACTGTCGTGGTGCTGCCCTCGGATCATTTCGTGCGCAACGAGAGCGTGCTTGCGCGAGGACTGCGGCAGGCGGCGCGCCTGGCGCGCATCGATCACCAACACGTGTACTTGCTCGGCCTGGTACCCGAGGAGATCGATCCGGAATTGGGCTACATCTTGCCTGACGACCGCGGCGGCATGGCCGCTTCCTCCGTGCGCCAATTCATCGAAAAGCCCTCGATCGACGTTGCTCGGGACCTGGTGCAAGACGGCGCTCTATGGAACGTGTTCATCTTGGCGACGTCGGCGCGCGCTCTGCTTGGTCTCTATTCCTCTCGCTACCCGGGCCTGGTCGCGGACATGAGTCGGGCCGTGGAGCGGGACGGCGGCGACTCATTGGCGGCAACAGCGGCGCGTGCTCTGTATCCGCAGCTTCCCACTCTGGACTTTTCCGGCGATGTACTGCAGGGTCAGGAGTCTCGGCTGCGCGTGCTCACAGTGCCGGCCTGCGGCTGGAGCGATCTCGGAACGCCGCGGCGGGTGGCCGAAACCTTGAGCCGGATCACCAGGAAGTCGAACCCTGCACAAGACCCCCGTCATACCGCGTATTTGAGCCTGGCCGCTCAACACTCACGCCAGCACTACGCGACTTGACGGCGACCAAACACCCGGAGAAATGATTTATGTCGCGAACCATTGCCCTTTCCCTGCTCGTCTGCGCCACAAGCCTGTCCACCATAAGCGCCCGGGCGGCCGACGTCGCCAATCGACCCACCCTCACTCTGGACGGAGCGAAAGCGGTCGCGACATTCGCGATTCACTACGCCCGCGAGCATCAGGCTCCGGGAGCCGCGGTCGCGATGGTGGACTCGGGCGGCACGCTGCTCTATGTGGAACGCCTCGACGAGACGTTTCAAAACGCCGCGAACATCTCGATCGGTAAAGCGCGTACCGCGGTATTGTTCGGCAAGCCCACACGCGTCTTCGAGGATCTGGTCAACAAGGGTCGATACACCATGTTGGCCCTGCCGGAGATCGCGGCCTTTACGCCGCTCATGGGCGGCGTGCCCATCGAGCTCGACGGACACGTGATCGGCGCCATCGGCGTGAGCGGTGCGTCGAGCGCCGTGCAGGACGATGAAATCGCAAGCGCGGCGGCCGCCGAATTCGCCAAGAATCAGCCTCACCGCACGGCGCAGGTAACCGTCATTCCGCGGGCAACCGTGGAGGCCGGCTTTGCGACCGACGCCACGTTGCTGAGCGATACGGAATTTCGGGTCAACGCCAGCCATCGCACCGGTCCCGGCGAGGCGGAGGTTCACGTCACCGATACCGATATCTTCTACGTGCTCAGGGGCCGTGCGGAACTGATCGTGGGCGGCAAGGTGAGCGACCCGCATGCCTTGTCCGCCGACGAGATCCGTGGATCGAAGATCGAAGGCGGCGAGGCGCACACCATCGGGCAAGGCGACGTCGTCACCATTCCACGCGGCGTGCCGCATTGGTTCAAGCAGGTGAGTACGCCATTCACGTACTACGTCATCAAGTCGACGCATAACGGGTAATGAACATGCGCCCATTTACACTCTTCGGCGCAGCGCTCCTCGGAATCGCCTTCACACTCGCCTCGCGCGGTGAGACCGCCGAAACACCGCGCGCCAGTGTCGATCTGACCACCACCGGCGGCGCGGCGGCGGTTGACGCCACGTGGCGCTACGCCAATGTCCAGCTGGTGCCGACGCTCCATCGCGGCCCGGACGCCAACGGTCAACCCACAGGCAACTTTCAGCCCACATGGGACTATGAGCCGCACGCCGGGGGGAAAGACTTCGACGATTCCGGGTGGACTGCGCTGCCGGCGACGGATCTCGCCCTGCGCCGCGGCAACGGACGCCTGTCGTTCAATTGGTACCGGATCGCCGTCAAAGTGCCCGCACGCATCGGCGACTTCGCAACGCAGGGATCGCGCCTCGAATTCGAAACCTCCGTCGATGACTACGCCGAAGTGTGGGTGGACGGTGAATTGCCGCGACAAGCGGCGCAGAGCGGCGGCTCGGTGATCGGCGGCTGGAACGCCGTCAACCGCCTGACCCTCGCGCGCAACGTAAAGCCGGGACAAATCATCCATATCGGCATCTTCGGCATCAACGGGCCGCTGTCGGATCCGCCAACCAACTTCATCTGGATGAGACTCGCGCGCCTGCAATTCTACGATGACCCGAGTTCCGGCGAGCCCATGGCGGTACCGGCCCAGGAAGTCAACGTACAAATCAAGCGCGTCGACCCCGGGATCGATCGCATCGTTCCGGCCAACGCCAAGCTCTTCAAGCTGGCACAGGACTTCAAATTCACCGAGGGCCCGATCTGGCTGTCCGGACCTAAGCAACTGCTGTTCAGCGATCCGAATGCGAATAGGATCTATGCGTACGACCCCAAGACCGAATTGCTCAGCGTCTTCCGTGAACACAGCGGTTACGAGGGGGCGGATAGCGCCGCATACGGTCAGCCTGGTTCCAACGGTCTTACGCTGGATCGGGACGGAAGGCTCACGCTCAATCAGCACGGCAATCGGCGCGTCGTCCGCTTGGAGGCGGACGGCTCCGTCACGGTGCTTGCGGATCGCTACCACGGCAGGCGCCTGAACAGCCCCAACGACCTCATCTACAAGTCCGACGGCGCCGTGTACTTCACAGATCCGCCCTTCGGGCTGCCGGCGTTCTTCGACGACCCGCGCAAGGAGCTGCCCTTCAGCGGCGTGTATCGCGCCGCTCACGGCCGCGTGACGCTGCTGACTCAAGAATTGCGCGGCCCCAATGGCATCGCATTTTCACCGGACGAGAAGTATCTCTATGTCGATGACTGGGATGCCCATCACAAGGTCGTGCTGCGCTTCCCAGTCCATCGAGACGGCACGGTCGGCAAGAGTGAGGTGTTCGCCGACATGACGCAGGAGCTGCCGGGAGATGAGGCGCTGGACGGCATGAAGGTCGACCGTGAGGGCAATCTCTACGTCACTGCGCCCGACGGCGTACGCATCTATTCACCGCAAGCCCGCTTGCTCGGAACGATCACGGCGCCGCGATCCGTCCATAACATCGCCTGGGGCGGGGAAGACGGCCGGACACTGTACCTATGTGCCAGCGACCGGTTGTATCGAATTAACTTGCTCGTCGAGGGAATCCACCCATGAATATCCTGACGCTCGGCCGCGACGCGCTGCACGGAATGTCCGGCATCGAGCGCGAGTGGTTGGTGACCAACGGCATCGGCGGTTTCGCCTCGAGTTCGGTGAGCCTGATGAACACGCGCCGCTACCACGGCCTGCTGTTCGCCTCGCTGCGTCCGCCGGTGGAGCGCGTGGCTCTGGTGTCGAAACTCGATGCCACGGCATTCTACGGCAACACGGTGGTACCGCTCGCGGCCAATGAATTCACCGATGGCACCATCGCGCCGAGCGGATTCCGGCAGCTCGAGACCTTCCGGCTCGAGGGTCTCGTTCCCGTCTGGACTTGGGCTGTCGGCGATGCCCGCGTGGAACAGCGGTTGTGGATGCGTCACGGCGAGAACACCACCTATGTACAGTTCACGCGGATCGGAGGATCCAAAGAGCTGCGGCTCCGGCTCGAACCGCTGTGCACCTACCGCGACTATCATTGGCAGCCGCGCGGGGAACGCGGGTTCCGCGTCGAACCGGTCCGCGACGGCATCCAAATCGTCGCGTACGACGGCGCGCAGCCCTATCGCATCCTTTGCGCGGACGCTCGCATCGAAAGACAGCCGCAATGGCATTGGAGCTTCCGGCATCGTGACGAGTCGGCCCGCGGTCTCGACGACACGGAGGACCTGTTTCGACCGGCCACCTTGGAAGTCGACTTGAGGCAAGGGCAAACGCGCGCCGTGATACTCACGGCCGAGTCGCAGGCCCCGATCCCGGCCCCCGAGGCGCTCACCGCCGAGCGCGCGCGGCAGCGTGAAATTTCGGCGCGATTCACCGGGGCGCTGCGGGACTTCGATCCGCAAGCGGATGTCGCCACGGGGCAGCTGGCACCGGCCGCCGAGCAGCTGGCGCTGGCCGCCGACCAGTTCTTGGTGGAACGTCGCGATGCCCTCGGAACGCCGCTCGGAAAGACGGTCATTGCGGGTTATCCCTGGTTCAGCGATTGGGGCCGAGACACCATGATTGCCCTGCCCGGCCTGACGCTGGCCACCGGCCGGGAGGAAATCGCCCGGAGCGTGCTGCGCACTTTTGCGCGATTCGTGAGCCAGGGCATGCTGCCAAACCGTTTTCCCGATGCCGGCGAGGCACCCGAGTACAACACGGTGGACGCGAGCCTGTGGTACTTCGTCGCCGTACATTCCTACTTGATGCGCAGCGGCGATAGCGGCTTCAAGGCGGAAATCTACCCGGCGCTGAAAGACATGCTGGACTGGCATATCCGCGGCACGCGCTTCGGCATTCAAGCGGATCAAACCGACGGATTGCTGCGAGCCGGTCAAGACGGCGTGCAATTGACCTGGATGGACGCCAAAGTCGGCGACTGGGTCGTCACTCCCCGCATCGGCAAACCGGTGGAAATCAACGCCCTATGGTTCAACGCCGTTTCCATCCTGCGGGATCTCGCGAACGAGCTCGGCGCTTCCGCCGACGCGGCCGACTACGCGGCGCTCGCGTCCCGAATCCACACGAACTTCGAGCAGGCCTTTTGGTTCGATGCCGGTGGCTATCTGTATGACGTCATCGACGGGCCCGAGGGCGCGGTCGGCGATGACGGCCGGCGCCGCGACGGCAGTCTGCGGCCGAACCAGATCTTCGCCCTGTCATTGCCGCATGCGCTGCTGAGCGGCGAGCGAGCAAAGCGCGTCCTCGCGGTCTGCGCAGCGGAATTGTGGACCCCCGTGGGCTTGCGCTCCCTCGCGCCAAGCGATCCGCGCTATGTCGGCCACTACGGCGGCGGGCCCCTCGAGCGCGACGGGGCCTATCACCAGGGCACGGTGTGGACCTGGCTGCTCGGACCCTTCGCGAGCGCGCACTATCGGATTCATGCCGATGCGCCGGCGGCGCTGGAGTTCTTGCGCGCGATCCCTTCGCACCTGCGCGAGGGCTGCATCGGACAAGTCAGTGAAATAATGGATGCCAATGCCCCATTCGAACCCCGCGGCTGCTTTGCGCAGGCCTGGGGTGTGGCCGAACTCTTGCGAGCCTGGAGCGAAATCAATGAATGCGAAAATCGACGGCAAACTGAATCTGTCTCCCTCGACTCCTCGAGCGCCCGCCGCACCGCCGGAGGTTGAGGGCATGAACGTGGAACGCCGACGGCTTGCGGAATGCACGGCGAAATCCCCCGCCTGGAAGAGATGGGGACCATACCTCAGTGAGCGCCAATGGGGCACCGTGCGCGAGGACTACAGTCCGCATGGCAATGCCTGGGACTATTTTCCGCACGACCACGCACGCAGCCGCACCTATCGATGGGGCGAAGACGGCATTGCAGGATTCTCCGATGCCGAACAAAGGCTGTGCCTGTCGCTCGCCCTGTGGAACGAGCGAGATCCCATCCTCAAGGAGCGCCTGTTCGGCTTGACCAACGGCGAAGGCAATCACGGCGAGGACGTCAAGGAGCTCTACTACTACCTGGATGCGACACC
>WNFR01002780.1_pt1 | contig 22423 bp, 26 predicted proteins | sample 5400221 | NCBI WGS metagenome assembly WNFR01 (sample SAMN13153357, study PRJNA577476) | soil metagenome | isolation source: 40 cm soil under Madrone tree | place: USA:California | collected 2016-06-14 | reverse complement strand
GTGGTGATCATCAACGAGACGATGGCGCGACGCTACTGGCCCGGAGGCGATGCCCTCGGGAGGCGCATAAAACTGACCAAGGATTGGCTGGAAATCGTTGGCATCGCCAAAGATGTGAAGTACCGCAGCTTGAGGGAAGCGCCCCAGCCATTTCTCTACCTGCCCTTGCTCCAGGACTATCGCTCGAACATGATTTTAGTCGCGCGCACGGTTATCGAACCGGAAAAGATGTTCCAACCGGTGCGCGCCGAAGTCGCTGCACTCGATTCCGAGATACCCATCTTCGACTTTAAGACGTTCGACGAACACGTCGGCATCTCGCTCTATTTACAGCGCATGGCAGCAACGCTCTTGAGCATCTTCGGTCTGCTCGCGCTTTCGTTGGCTGCAATTGGACTTTACGGCGTGATGGCTTACTCGGTCGGTCAGCGCACGCGTGAGCTCGGCATTCGCGTGTCCGTCGGAGCAGAGCGACGCGATATCTTCAAACTCATTCTTGGGCAGGGATTAGCCATATCTGTGGTCGGTTTGCTCGCCGGTCTCGTCGCCGCCCTCGCTGTGACCCGCTTGACCGCTAGGCTGCTGTACGGGATCAGTGCAACCGATCCGGTTACGTTCATCGTGATCGCCCTACTGCTCTTGTGCGTCACGTTGCTGGCATGCTACTTCCCGGCGCGCCGAGCGACCAAGGTCGACCCGATGATTGCGCTCCGAACGGACTGATGTACCGCCGCAGGCGTCTTGGAGCAGCCGGGTTTTTAGAATGCTGTAGAGAGTACTGAACAGACAGCCGTCATGGCTGGTTGACGAAGGAGACGTAGACCATGCGAAAAACCTATTCCGTTTTGCTTAGCGCGGCCGTGTTTCTCAGTTTTGGATGGATGGAAGCTTCCTCGGCCGCCCACCAAGACTGCTGTCATCCTTCGGTTGTAAAATCCGGGAGCTCGGCCCCGCTGGCTACGACCCCAGCCAAGCCGATGTCTTCACTGAACGCCGAGGACGTGCGCAAGGAGTTCAATGCTTCTAGCCAAAAGGTTCGAGTCGTTGCGCTCCTCTCTCCCACGTGTCCGGATTGCCAGTCTGGACATGGGGTCGTAGGTCGGATTCTCAAGAAATTCCCGTCACCTAAACTGAAAGCAATTTTAGTGTGGGAGCCAATGCGCGATGGAGATGACGCTACGAGTGCCACGCAGCAAGCAGAGACGGTGCAAGATATCCGCATCTCGCAGGGCTGGGACAGTAGCCAGAATCTCGGCAAGGTCTTTGGACAAACTCTCGACCTGCATCAGATCGCGTGGGACGTATATCTCGTCTACAAGCCGGGAATCAAATGGGAAGGGCTGCAACCTCCACACCCCACGTTCTGGATGCACCAGCTCGAAGGCGCTGACCCCAAATTGCTCCTGTGCGAAAACCCGACTCGTCTGAACGTCGAGGTGGGAAAGTTGCTGGCGCAGATGAATTGAAGTTCGTTGAACCCGGCCCATTTTCTTGGAGGCTTGTATGGCTACCAAAACAGACAGGTTCGCTATATTGAGTGAATGCTGCGACGCAAAAGACTTGGTGCGCCAGAAGACCGGGATATTGCTCTGGTGCTTTCCGACGATCGCTTTGGTCGCGGGCTTGTCCTTGGCAACTCTGCCCCCGTGGATATGGATTCCAGCATTCCTGATTATGGGTTTCGGCTGCCTTGTGAACGCGTCTCGATGTGGCAGACTGCATTGTTATATCACCGGTCCAATCTTCTTGCTCGCTGCAATCTATGTGGGGCTTTCGACAATGAGTATCGTGCCGATTCGTCCGGGTATTTTTCTCTTTAGTGTGCTTTCTATCGCAATGCTGGCGTGCCTCGCTGAACTTCCCCTTGGCAGATACAAGAGGAGTGCGAAGCTGTTACGATACTGACTAGAATGGACGAGAAAGTAATCCCGATACTTCGCGTGCAGGATGCCGAAATTGCCGTAGCGTGGTATCAGCGACTTGGTTTCCAGCAAACGTCAGTCCACCGATTTGAGCCTGAATTTCCCGCATTTGTAACCATCGAGCGCGGATCGATGAAACTGTTCCTGTCAGAACACAAGGGCGATGCGCGGCCGGACACACTCATCTACCTTCAGGTTGCCGACGTTCATCCGATCGCAAAAGAATTTGCCGTGAGAGTCGAAGAAGCGCCGTGGGGATACGAAATCGAACTCCGCGATCCCGACACAAACCGGCTGCGCATCGGAATGCCAAAGCCGCAGCCCCGCAAAGGATGACGCGTTAATCAACGAGCGCCTCCCAAGCCTCGGACGTGGGGTCCGTGCTGCGCTCTTTGACGCATCACCGGTGCAGTTATCCAGGCCGATTCGATCGCGGTTGACTGGCCCGTCTTTCGCGCCTTCGTTAGCGCTCCTGCGCCCAAGGCAGCGGTAGGAATGCTATCTGATTGGTCCGCCTAGCTTTGTGCTGCGTCATAGTACATGGTTTTGGACCTAATTTGTCAGTAGTTGGACCCAAGTTGGACCTAACTTTTGGGGTGAACCCCGACTCTTCATGGTTGCCGAACGTATTGATGTGGCATGATGATGCGCGGCCAAATGCCATCATTAAACGATGTTCTGCCATCCCGAACAGAGAATCTTGTGAAGAACTTAGAATTCATGTTTCAGCAGGAAGCTGGAAATGAAATGGGGAACGCAAAACTCGCCGAGTTTTTCAAGTCAGGTGCAATCAACGAAGTCCCATTCAATCTCATCGCCGCTGCTATGTATGCTTCGCTAGCAGCGAAAGCCGCCGCTGGCCAGAAAGAAATCCCAAACCAAGGCACTGCAACGGACATAAACATAGTTTCAACTCTCCTACCCTATTGCGATGCGATGTTTGTGGACAACAAATGCAGGGCGCTGTTGCAGGACATTCCCAGAGATTACGCGCTACCGTATTCTTGCAAAGTGTTTTCGCCAAACACTGGAGCGGATTTTATTCGGTACCTAATTGAGATAAGGGATTCGGTGACGCGTGATCACTTGAAGCTGATTGAAGAAGTATATGGCCCGGACCCAATGAAGCCTCAAAGTGGCATCTATGGCGTGGGAAAGCATAGGCGAGCAGCTTCAGAAAGTTAGCTCCAATTGACTCCAATTCCTTTTGATAGGCAGCGGGTTTGAAGTTGCCTGACAATTCGATGCCCAACGCCCCTACCAGCTTTCTCATTCTTTACAAAGGACTTGCTAATTCCGCGAGGCAACAAAAGGCAGCAATAAGAGCGAAGAGCGTCGGCCGGTCGCACCTGAAACTCGCGGCGCCGATGGCAAGCCTACGAATTCCACTCACGCAGCACTCTGTACCACATGGCAAGCATGATCTCTCTGGTGAGGCGCGAAACAATCGCCTTCTTAGCTTGCTGCGGCTGTGGTGTGAGCGCCCTCGATTGCCGCGACCTCGCAATACACCTTGATCGATCCCTTGGAATCTGTGAGCAGGCGAATGATTTCCTCGTAGTTCTCTAATCCCTTCACGGGGTGCGTAAGAAGTTTCTTCAGCCACCCGGGGTATTGAAGTTCCGCTGTCGACAGGTCCTTTACACCCGTTTCGAAGTATTCGCGATTCGCGTTAACGCTTCCAAATGCAACCTTGTTCCCTAGTACAAAACCGAGATTGATCTTGTCGGCGGGGACCTCAACCTGGCGCGAGCCGCCCGTAACGCTCACCATCGCCAGCACACCGTTCTTCGCGAGGACGTTCATCGCTTCGAACACGAGCGGTGAATAACCGGTACCTTCGAGAATCAGATCGAACGGGCCGTACTTTGCGGAGGCATCTGTTAGCGACGTCTCTTTGGTGCTGACGTAACGAACGCCAAGTTCTTCGAGGAGCCTCGAATTCAGAAACGGCGGCATTGTATTCCCGAAGGCCGTGACTTCGAGGCCGCGCAACCGCAGGACAAGCGATGACAGCAGTCCGAGTGTGCTTGCTCCGAGCACCGCTGCGCGTCTGGGACGCCATACTCGAAGGCGCTGCTGGATGCGGTAAGCCTGTTCAATCGCTTTCTGCGCCACACTCATCGGTTCCATGAGAACGCCGACTTCTTTCAGGTTTTCCGGCACGCGAATGATGTATTCCGGTTCATCAACGATGTATTCCGTGAGAAAGCCGTGTCGCAGGTTGATGCCGCGCTCGAAGTAGGTGTCGTCGGTCGTCATGTCGTATGTGCCGATCTGGTCGTAGAGACTCAAACCGGGGCGGCGCACCGTGAGCGCGACGTAATCGCCGGGCTTGAATTCCGTAACGCTTGGGCCAATCTCTTCCACGCGACCAAAGCTTTCGTGCCCAAGTATCAGATAGTTGCTGCCGTCGGGGGCGGCTCCATATTCGGCCGCATTGATTTCCTTGTCCGTGCCGTCCACACCGACTCGAAGGATCTTCACCAGCACGCCGCGACCATTCGGAACGTCGGAGACGCATGGCTTTGGGACCTGCGCCAGATGCACGCTCCCTGCTTTGCCAGGTAATACCGCTATTGCTTTCATGATGCTCTCCTTATCTCGCTGCGCTTTTTGATCGAAACTCAATGTTCTTCTCGCGGGCCTCGCCGCTCTGCGTTAGCAGCTTGGCGACAAGCCCGGTCCATCCGGTCTGGTGATTCGCGCCGACGCCGGTGCCGGTGTCACCGTGGAAATACTCGTGGAAGAGAATCAGGTCGTTCCAGTGCGGGTCGTTCTGGAAAATCTCCAAATTCCCAGCCACGGGACGGCGACCGTCTTCACCGCGCAGAAAGATTCTGTTCAAGCGACGAGAGATCTCTCCCGCGACTTCGGCTAACGTGAACATCTGTCCGCTACCGGTCGGGAACTCGACTTTGAATTCGTCTCCAAAGTAGTGATGGAACTTTTGGAGAGATTCGACAAGCAGGAAATTCATGGGGAACCAGATCGGCCCGCGCCAGTTGGAGTTTCCACCGAATAGGGAGGTCTTGGATTCCGCGGGCTGATAGTCGACGCGGTGTTCCGTCCCATGGACGCTCAAGACGTATGGATTGTCCATGTGATAGCGCGAGAGCGCGCGAATTCCATGAGGCGAGAGGAATTCGTTTTCATCCAGCATGTAACGGAGTGCATGACGCAATTTGTCGGCATCGACGATGGAGAGGAGTCTTCGTTCGCGATTCCCTGGGGTACGCATACAGGCGATGTTGGATGTCAGGTCGCGGCGGTTCTCGATAAACCACTCGAGCCTGCGTTTGAAATTGGGGAGCCGCTCCAGAAGTTCGGGCTCCAGGGTCTGAACCGCGAACAGCGGAATCAAGCCGACCATGGAACGGACCTTCATCGGCGTGCGCTCGCCATTCGGGAGATGGAGTACGTCATAGAAGAAGCCGTCCTCTTCATTCCACATGGATTCTTCACCGTCGCCGCGGTGGCTCATGGCGTTGGCGATGTAGAGGAAGTGCTCCCAGAACTTGCTGGCGACGTCTTCGTAGACGGGGTTCTCGCTGGCGAGTTCGAGGGCGATGGCCAGCATGTTGAGCGTGTACATGGCCATCCATGCCGTGCCATCGGACTGCTCGATGTGGCCGCCTGTCGGAAGGGGCGCGCTGCGATCGAACACGCCGATATTGTCGAGGCCCAGGAAGCCGCCCTGGAACACGTTCATGCCTTCGGCGTCCTTGCGGTTCACCCACCAGGTGAAATTGAGCATGAGTTTCTGGAACACACGCTCAAGAAATGCGCGATCACCTTTTCCGCGCGCCTTTTTTTCAATTTTGTAGACCCGCCACGCAGACCAAGCATGCACGGGAGGATTTACATCGCCGAGGGCCCATTCGTATGCGGGCAGTTGTCCGTTCGGATGCATATACCATTCGCGGAGGAAGAGAACGAGTTGTTCCTTGGCGAAATCCGGATCCACGAGCGCCAGGGGCACGCAATGAAATGCCAGATCCCAGGCGGCATACCAAGGGTATTCCCACTTGTCGGGCATGGAAATCACATCGGCATTGTAAACGTGAGACCAGTCGCTGTTGCGGCCGTGCTTGCGTTGTTCGGGGGGCGCAGGTTGCGCGGGATCGCCGGCCAGCCAGTCTCTTTGGGCGTAGTGATAGAACTGTTTGGACCACAGGAGTCCGGCAAAAGCCTGACGTTGGACGTTGCGGCCGTCTTCCGACAGCGAGGGCGGCATCACCTTGGCGTAGAACTCATCAGCTTCTTTCTGGCGCAGCAAGAAGATGCGGTCGAATTCACTATCGAGTGGGTTCTTCTGCGCGGCGGGGTTTTCTTTAGTGAGGCGCAGTTTGATCGTGAAACTAGCACCCGCCGGGACCACGGAGGAATAGTGCGCCGCAGCCTTCGTCCCGGATTGCGCGGGATTCACAGCATCTTTGTTTCCCGCGACGATGTAGTCGTTGATGCCGTCCTTGGCGTACGTCGGCCCCGGATTCCCGTAGAGGCGCTCGGTATTCGTTTCATTTTCGGTGAAGAGGGTCTCGGTGGCATCCTGGCAATGGAGCCAGAGCTTGCCTGCTTCAGGATGCTCGAGTGCAAGAGTGGAAATTTTGCCTGTCGCATCAACTTTTTTCATGACTGGCTTCGCCTGGCCCTGATTCCAGGACCAGGTATTGCGGTACCAAATGGTCGGCAAAAGATGCACGCGCGCCGGTTCGGGCCCGCGATTGTGGGCTGTGATGCGGATGAGGATGTCTTCCGAGGCGGCCTTGGCATACTCGACGACAACATCGAAGTAGCGGTTCTCGTTGAAGACGCCGGTATCGAGCAGCTCAAACTCAGGATCTTCTTTCGAACGGTCCCGGTTTTCCTCAAGCAGTTGTCCATAGGGAAAGGCGCGCTGCGGATATTTGTAAAGGAACTTCATGTAGGAGTGCGTCGGAGTGCTGTCGAGGTGGAAGTAGTATTCCTTCACATCTTCGCCGTGATTGCCTTCGTTGCCGGTCAGCCCGAAGAGACGTTCCTTTAGGATCGCGTCGCTTTCATTCCATAGGGCGAGCCCGAAGCAAACAAATTGGTGTCGGTCGCAGATGGCGGCAAGGCCGTCCTCGTTCCAGCGATAAGCGCGCGAGCGGGCGTGATCGTGCGGAAAATATTCCCACGCCTCTCCGGTGGCGCTGTAGTCCTCGCGCACCGTTCCCCAGGCGCGATCGCTGACGTAGGGCCCCCAGCGCTTCCAGTGTTCTTTGCGAGTTCTTGATTCTTCCAGGCGTTTCTCTTCTGCGTTCATGGCGTCCTCTAGGTGCACTAGCGTTGAACAATACTGATTGCGTGGCCGTCCGGGTCGCGCACCACAAAACCACGGATGAAGCCGAGACTTGGGCCAAGGAAGGAAACCAAACCTTCAGAGATAAAATTAGTTTTGGCAATGCGCAACGGCGCCGTCGCGGCATCGGGATTTTCCGTTTCGAGTTGCGTCTGCCGGTGTACGAGGTCGTTGGCGTGTTCATCCACCGGAATGGCGCGGCCGTTGCGCGGGCTCAGGTATTCCAGCAGTTCGATTCCCGGGCCGGAGGGTGCGCGCAGCGCGGTGATTCGCAGACGGGCGCCGAAGACGTTGTTGAGATGTTCCTGCTCGGTACCATAGTTTTCGCTCGCTCCCGCGATTCGCAAGCCGAGCAGATCGCGATAGAACTTGAGGCTAGCATCGGTATCAGAGACCACGATGGCGGTGTGGTCGATACCCAGGAATAGCCGGTCGCTGGGTTGATGCCACTTGGGATCGCCTTTACCCTCGGGGAATTGCAGAATCTCCACAGGATGTTCATCGGGGTCTCTGAAGTAGAAAGCTTTAATGCCGCCCGCGTTTTTGTTCCAATCCGGCAGCCGCTGCGGACCGGAGGAGGCGTGCTCGACTTTATTTTGTCGCAGAACCGCGTATGCGCGGTCCATGTCGCTGACGATGATGGCGATGTGCTGAAACCACACATCGTTGCTTCGGGAATCGACGGGAATGGGGCGGCCCTTGGGGGCCAGAAATTGCAGCAGCTCGATGGATTCACTTCCCAACTTCAACGTAACAATTCGAACGCGAGACCCGAATACGCCGAAAAGGTGTTCGACGTCATCTCCCGCAACCTCCGTGTCCGAAATCTTTTCGAAGGTAAGAACGTGAGTGTAGAAATCAACAGAGCGATCCATGTCCTCAACCGTTATGGCGATGGGTCCAACGGCGCGAATATGAATCTTCCCGCCAGCAGCTGAGACCGGTGGAAGCGCATTGGTTTGCGGCCGCGCAGCAGCTGCCCCAGTGACACATAGGGCGACCGCGAGCGACAGAGAGCGGAGTGCGCTAGACAACATGTTGTACTCCCCTCGTTGCCGGCGCCTGGATTTTTGTTTTTTCGATGGTGCTGATCCCCAGCCGCTCGATCAGGTGATCGCCAACGCGGAGCGCATTGGCCATGATGGTCAGCGCGGGGTTGACGGCGGCGCTGGAGGGGAAGAAACTGCCGTCCACGACATATAGATTGTCGACCTCATGTGCCTTGCAATTCGTGTCCAGGGCAGACATCTTGGGGTCACTCCCAAAGCGGATCGTGCCGTTCTGGTGCGCCACGCCTGCAAGCGGAATGCGGTCTCCGACGAACAAGTTCCGCGCAAACAGTCCTTCGTGACACTCGTGGCCGTGAACGCCGCATTTGGTTTGCTGCTGCATGAGATCTTTGAGCTTGGCAAGCAAACGGCGATGGGGCTCTTCGTTATTCGGCGTGTACTGGAGAACGATTTTGCCGTCGCGGTCGACAGTGATGCGATTGTTGGGATCGGGCAAGTCTTCCGAGGTGATCCAGAAGCTGAGGGTGTGCTTGGCCATGAGGTCCAGAGTCCAACCCGGAGCGATCGCTGGCGCGCCCGCCGAGAGCGCCGTTCCATCGAGCTTGGCGACGAAGGAGATGTGGCCCATGGGGTGGTTCCACTCTTTGGAGCCAAAGTAAAAGTCGTTCACCGAGAGCGATTTCTGGTAGATCGTGGGATTGGGGCACTTTGAGAGCGCGAGCATGACGGAGTTCGTGTGGCCCATGTAATGGCGGCCGACAACGTCCGAGCCATTGGCCAGTCCTCGTGGGTGTTTGTCGTTAGCGGAGCGAAGCAGCAGAGCTGCCGAATTAATCGCTCCGCAGGAAACGACCACGAGATCTGCGGAGTAGTTTTCTCTCGCGCCGTTGCGGCTGACTACAACGCGCGATATTTCACTGCCGGAAGCATTCGTTTCCAGTCGGTCGACATAGGCATTCGTCAGCAGAGTCACACTGGGAAAACGCAGCGCGGGGTCCACGCAGAGCACTTGGGCATCGGACTTTGCATCCACTAGGCAGGGATAACCGTCACATGTATCGCAGCGGATGCACTTGCTGGCATGAAGATTTTGCTCATCGCGTTGCAGGCCGAGGGGTGTATGAAATGGTTTCAATCCAAGGCGGTCGAAGTCATCACTGAGTTGCTGAATCCGCGGCTCGTGGCTGATGGCGGGGTGTGGATAGGGACCGCTCGCATGAGGATCCGTGGGGTCCTCTCCTCGCTTCCCGTGAACGTGATAGAGCTTTTCCGCTTTCAAGTAGTACGGTTCGAGCTCATCGTACGAGATGGGCCAGGCCGGAGAGATTCCGCCGAAATGGCGAATTTCTCCGAAATCTTCTTTGCGGAGGCGGAAAAGCGCGGCGCCGTAGAATTTGGTATTGCCCCCGACGTAATAGTTGGTGTGCGGGTGGAGCACCTTGCCGTCTTTGTCGCGCCACTCTTCCTTGGTCTGGTACTTGCCTTCGACATTAACGGCGCGGGAATCCCAATTGGCCTTCTCCCGGCGGACGTAATCTCCGCGCTCGAGAATCAGAATGCTCTTTCCCGTGGAAGCAAGTGCGTGCACCAGTGTTCCGCCGCCTGCTCCGGTTCCGATGATGATCACGTCGTAGTGCTTGCCCTGAGCCATCGTGTTTCCCTCCACTGCGAATGATTGGAATCGAACTTATTCCGCGATCCCCAAAGTGTGCGCGCTCTCAAGCTCTGCAAAGCGGCAACGAAAAATGCATCGCTTGTCGTTGTTGTGATGGTATTTGGCGCAATGAACCGCTCGAACGGAACGCAGCCGCACGTATACTTCCGCGGCTGCCAGCATTCCGATCGGAGGCGCAACAAAATAAAGCCAGAGTGCGTCGAAAGATATTGCCAAGGACGCAGAACCGAATGTCCGCGCCGGATTCATACTCATCCCGGAAAGCGGTGCTTCAAACGTGATATAGGAAGCGATCAGCATTCCGCCAAACAATCCCGTGTATCGCGCCAACTTCTTGTTATTGGAAACCGTAAGGACCGTCAGAAGCAGTACGAAAGAGATAAGCATCTCGGCCACGAACGCGACTTTCACCCCCAAAGGACCGGGCCGCGTGACTGCGTAATTCACAGAAGGATGTGCTACCAGCATTCCAAGAAAGAGCGATGCGATCGCAACACCGGCTACTCCGCCCGCAAACTGCGCGATTACATAAAAGAAGGCGTCCCATGGCTCAATCTTTCCTAGCCGGAAGAATGTCAGCGTCATGGCGGGGTTCATGTGTGCACCAGACTGCTTTCCCCATCCGGAGTAAATGATCGATATAGCAGTTACTGCCATAGCCAGCCCTATCAGTGCATTTCTCACGAACGGGTCGGGGATCAGCCTAAGAACCGGAGAGGCTGGATGTTCCATCAAAGCGGTGAAGACGCACGCGGAGATCATGAAGATTCCGAGTTCAGCACCTTCCATCAAGTATTCCGGCCAATGCCGAGTCAGGGCGAAGCCCGCGCCACAGGTGAGCGATGTTGCGTTGTTGCCAACAGGCAAGGACGGAGCGATGCCGCGGTGTGTAGCAGGCGCTGGCGAGATATGCGTTTCGGTCACGCGGGATAGGATACGGATAGGTGCAATAAGTGACAGAGATCAGCAGAAAGAATTGCAGAAGTGAGCCGGCACATTCATTGAAAAATAGTTGAAAATAGTTGCGACCTTTTGAAAATGGCTACATCCGATAGGCATTCAAAAGTGGTGTTCATGCGGGACTTCGAAATCATTCGGGTCATAAGACAGCGCATGGCTATGGAAGCCTTTAGGACATCCTGCAAATTCCATGGTTTGTGTTAGTTAAGGCGGAAACTCGTGTCGACGGGGACAGTTAAGCCGAACTTTGACACAACCGAGTCGGAACTGATCCAGCGCGTCTGTCAAGGCGACAAGGAGGCTTTCTATAGCCTCGTCAAGCCATGTGAGCGCGGCGTCTTTACGGCTGCCATGTCGATTCTCAATAACCCCGCCGACGCCGAGGAAGTAGCGCAAGAAGCTGTCTTAAAGGCGTTCTCTGCCCTGCCAAAATTCCGTGGGGAATCCAAATTCAGCACCTGGCTGATTCAGATCACCATCAATGAGGCCCGGCTTAAGGTCCGGAAGGACCGCAAACACCTCTATGAGTCGGTTGATGAGCAGAAGACGGACGAGCAAGGGGACTATTTTCCGAAAGACTACGCCGACTGGCGGGAAATCCCGTCAGAAACCCTCCAACGGAAGGAGTTGAGAGAGGCCCTGCAGCGGGCTTTGAACTCCCTACCCACGAAATACCGGGAAGTGCTTATACTGAGGGACGTCCAGCACCTGAGCATTCAGGAAACCGCACAAGCGCTGGGCATTACGGAAGGCAGTGTCAAAACAAGGCTCCTGCGGGCACGCTTCCAGATGCGGGATGCCTTGGCACCCGGTATCGATGGGAGCTGGCACTCCGGGAAGCAGGAATACGAAAAGGTGAGGCCGTGGTAAGGCCAGGTTGCGCCGGACGCATGAAACTAAAAGGAACCCTCCGTATCCAATGAAGGTGATAGAAATCAGCTGCCTTGAGGTCTGGCGAGAGATCTCCAATTTCCTGGATGGAGAGGTCGACCCGGAGATGCGCGCCCGCATGGAGGCGCATTTCAAGGTCTGTGCCCACTGCACGGCAATCCTAGACGGGACCAAGAACGTCGTGAAGCTGGTCGGTGATGGTGTCGAATACCAGATGCCTGAAGGGTTCAGTAAGCGCCTGTACGACAAAATCAAAGATAAATAACCAGGGTTCAGTTGACCGTCGAAACGTGCTCCTCACTGAGGAACCAGCGGCTTACGCTGCCGCCAAGCTCTTCGCGGACATCCTGATTATTGATGTGAAAGGCGATCTTCCAATCGCCTGAGGAATCCTTGCTCCACAGTTCGAAGTAGCGCAGCCGCTTTCGGATGGGTTCGCCGCCATCCTTTGGTTTGAGTGTGAACTCGTGCCATCCGTAGTCGTAAGCGGTATCCCCCTGGACGACGATGTCGATGATAATGACGCTCATTTGCACTGAATAGTCGTCAAACAACTTCGCTGCCTCTTTGCGAAGGTTGGAACGCGCGCCGCCGCCGAATTGGCTGGGCCCCCCTTCGAGCATGCTCGTAAAGCCCTCGCCCCCGAATACCGCGAGCAGGCGGTCCACATCGCCCGTGTTATAGGCTTCTCGAAACTCGGTCTTGGCTACGTTGATTTTGTAAATGTCATCCATCGGAGGAATTCTCCAAACTACCAGGTAAACAAACTGAGTATGGAAGGGCCGGAACTTTGCTAATCCACGGTAAGCATGAGATGCCGGCCGGGGATGCAGGGATTCGGGAAAGTGAACACTTTACGGCAGCGGAGAAATGGCGGAGGGTCCTGCCTCCAGGTAGAGCGTTTCGCCGGTTTTCACAACACTTCCATGGATGCGAACCGGTTGTGCCACTAGTTTGAGGAACGTTTCCTTGGGAAGAGGCTTCTGATGGAGATCAGTGAGCAGGAGGATTGCGGGCGAGCCGTTGAAGTCATTTGTCGCGAAGACGGCTGGGATGCCTCCGCTGATGCAACGCACTGCGCAGTCCCGATGGACTTTGCCGCTTCCCGGGTTCATCACTCCCAGGTAACACTTGCTGTCTACGATCTCACCTGACAGTTCGTAAATGCCTAGTTCCTGGCTTGGTGAAACAGACTGCTCAGTGTCACGTTTCAGCGAAATCGAGCTGCTGGCCACCTCGATCATCGTTTGGTTATGGCGATAGATCTTCGTACCGCGAAGTTGCACGTTCTTTCCAGCAAACGCGGCCACTTGGCTATCGGCTCCGTGCTTGCCTTCCGCGACCAGCAAATACCGTGAAGCCTTAGGCTCTGCCGAGCCAGACCCCGCCACAATGAGAATTGGATAAGGGGATACTTCAATCGTGCCTTCGAAGGTGCTAAGTTTGCCGTACTCGAAAACCGATGGAGCGAATGTGCGTTGAACCTTTGCGAATACGATTGCCACGATCGCCGCGAAAATGAGCAGTAGCGCCACGACAGCGCGGATGCGGCGCACGATTCCCGATGGTGCTTTCGGAAGGTATCCGACGTAGAACTCGTTCATGACGATACTCCCGCTTCCGAAATCCTGGATGGTTCGACGCGAGTGCCTGGCGCCTTCGGTTTCGGGTCGATCCACACGCGCCCGTCCACGATCTGCGTTTGGAAGGTCGAAACCTTCTCCGTAAAGGGCGGCGGCGAACCTCCCGTTTCCGGCAAATACTGATAACCGTGCCAAGGGCAAGTCACGCAGCCATCAATAATCTTGCCTTCTCCCAATGGACCGTTCTGGTGGCGGCACACATTCGAAATCGCGGAGATTTTCCCATCAAACTTGAAAATGGCCACGCGCTCGCCGCTGACGGAGACAACTGCGGCCCACTTCTCCGGAATGCTTTCCACCGAGCAGGCGTCGACGAATCCTTTCCCCGCAGGATTCAGTTTTTTCAAATCAACCACGCGCTCACGCGATCCCGCGGCGAAATGCAAACTCAAGACAGTTACCAGGCCCGTGCCGGTTGCAATTGCCAGCACCGGGTTGGTCTCCGACTGCAGCAAGCCTAAGGTGACATGGCCAATCAACAGGGCGTAAGCCACATAGGCCAGCATGTGAAGGGTTTTCCAGATGGGCGGAGTCAAGTTCCTCAGCCAGAAATCATGGCTGGTGGCTGCCATGAGAAAAAGAATCCAAAGAGCCAGAAAACCGAGTTGCTGAAAGGGAAAATCGGGCAAGCTCCCGAAATTCTGGTTCGAAGTCAGTAGGCTGACGAGCGGGTCTTTATCTCCCAGGCTATGAAATTGAATGATCGCAAAAATTCCGTGCACTGCGCCCAGCAGAAAAGTGACGACTCCCAAATGGCGGCGGTTGTATAGCAAGGGAAGAAATCGCGAATCTAGCCGGCAAAGCGGCCCGATGCACAAAACCACGTGCAGAAGCAGAAACGCCGCTGAGCCTGCGGCGCGAATGATCAGCGTCTCAGCCGTGGCATAGGGAAACAGCAACGCGCCGAATCCGATGAAAAGCGCGATATACAGCGCGACTCCGGTGAGAACCACAACGTCGTAGACGCGCTTTTGTCGATTCCAACCGATGGCTTGATATTGATGGCTCATGGCGTTGCCGCTGGGGGAAGCGGGGGCGCGGCGGAATTTCGCGGCTTTGCCGGCGTTGGCCAGGAATGGCGAAAAGCGAGGCCGCTCAGAAAGAGCAGAGGAAGTAACAAAGCGAGCGCTAGAAAAATGCGGCGATGGGTCTTGCGGAGGTGCTGAATCATAGGTGCGGATTCCTCTCTTCCGGAGGTTGATTCTTTCCTGCAATCCATCGGCGAAGCAGCAGCGGCCAGAAAGCGACCGATCCTGGAAAAATGAGCAGACGAAATGCCGCGCCGCTGCCGTTGGCTTGGGAATCGATGCGCTTGACTCCGACCGTCACGAAGGCGAGAGCAAACACAACTCCGAGAAGCGCATAAAGATAGAATGCGTCAACGAGCAGGATGGCGATTCGCTCATACATTGGTGCCATCGATCGGGATAACCGTACCCGTCACTTGTGCAGCGCGATCTTCCGCGAGCAGCAGTGCGAGATCAGCCACGGCTCCTGGCTGCACCCACTTCGATGGATCGGCTGCAGGCATCGCCTTGCGGTTCGCGGGTGTATCCATCGTTCCCGGCAAGATCAGATTTGCTGTTAGCCGCGCGTCCTTGTTTTCGAGCGCTACCGTGCGGACCAGCGTTACGAGTGCGGACTTAAAGGTCACATAGGCGCCGAGGCCGGCGTGCGGCTCCACTGCGGTCAAACTTCCGATCGCGATAATGCGGCCGTTCCCGGATTTCCGAAGATGGGGTATCGCGGCACGCAGTACGTAAAATGCCGATGTCAAATTGAGGTCGCGCATTTGTTCCCATGTCGCGTCATCCGTATCCGCGACGGTTTTGCCGCCGGCGAAGCCCCCCAGCACGTGCACCAGGACATCCAGCTTGCCGAAGCGGGTAACCACCGTTTCAATCGCTTGGCGAACGGGCGCTGATTTGGTGAAGTCAACGGGCAGAGGAACAAAATTGGGCTTGGGAAAATCTTCCTTGGAGATGCTGCGCGACGTTCCTACGACTGTCGCTCCCGTTGCCAGGAAGCGCTGAGTCACGAACGACCCCAGACCACCCTTCGCACCTGTTATGAAAACTACCTTGTCTTTCATCTTGTTTCGTAGACCTCGCCACAGTCTGCTCGCACAAGAGGTATGAGCAGGCAGGCGAACAAAAGTTTCATCAGACTTGGAGCTTGGGCAGGTTGCTGAGGACTAGCGGACCCTTCAGGGCGACGGATGTCATCTCGTCAAATCGCTGCTTCAGGCAGGGATTCCCGTCGAGGTAGTCCATCGAGATCTGCGATCCGCCACATCGCACTTCAGTGTAACTGACGGTAGCCGCATCCTCCCGGTGGACGCAAACCGAGAAGGGACCGGGCCGTGGAACATGCGAGCGATGTAGACGCCGAAGCCAGCTACTGCTCCCAGCCACGGTCTCGCCCGCCACGGCTTCGCAGGCGCGCCCGCGCTCTTTTTCCGCGAGCGAATCCGAAAGACTCGACGAAAACCAATGTTTGCGAGCCCAGGAGAGTCTTAGAAACTGCTTGGCCGTGCCGTCCCACCGCCATTCGTTGACGACCTTTTCGCTCCGGAAAACCCCAATCAAACGGAAAGGAAACAGGCAATCCAAGTTCATTTGGTGAAAATGAGAGTCTGTCGTGGACAAATCTGGCAGCACGATTAGCTGGGGAATCACAAGACCGCGCGTCCTGCGTTTTTCCCTTAAGTTGTGGGACTCACTCCCATTCCAGTTCAAAAGCGCTAGCAAATTGCCCTGACCATTGCAGGCGATCCACGCCCCGCCGGAGGGCTCCCGCGGATAAACCATTTCGATTTCGCTTCGTTCAAAGACCTTCGGCGGAAGTGCCACGGGACGAGTGAGCAGCTCATCACGGTTCATCCCAACCAGGTATCCATCTTCCGCAGGAACAAAGGTGAGAGTACACATGCGCTTAGTCGGCTAGAGGATACTCCATCGCCTGTTGGGAAAACTCCACCCAATCTCGAAAGACTGCGAGCGGGCTTGCAGGGCGATGTCCGCGGCTGCGATTTGTCGCCCCGATCTGAAACACCAGCTTCCACTGCTGGTACAAAGTGTTGTACGCCGACCAGAGTGAATTGCATTCATCATAAATGTTTGTAGCTTCGGAGGCAGCGCCATTGAGCTCGATGATCTGAAATCCTTTGCCGGCTCGGAGCTCGTCATCGCTGCTATACCGAATGTCGTATCGACCGATGTAGAAGCCCGGGAGCCTCTGACTAATTTCGTCAAACGCGTCACGAAGCGCCTCTGAGTAAAGGTCTTCGCCTTCTTTGAAAATGCAACCCTGGCAATGATTACCGGCCTCCACGAGGCGCATGGATTCGCCTTGCGGTAGTATTCCGTCTACCGCTGATCCGAACCTCTCCAGGTAAGTTTGTGCAATCAATCTTGCTCGGGAATCGGATTCAATCAGTTTCCGTAGCGACTGTCGCCCATCGCCCACAACAACGGGGAATTGCTTACGCGTAATGCTGAATATGTGCCCTCTCTGCTCTCCAGGAAACCGGTAGTAGAAAATTCCGGCCTCTTTCGGTCCTTGCACGTATCTCTGCAGTATCAGCGGCGCGGAGACTTGTGCAACGTAGTTCTCAAGCTGATCGAATGAATCGATTTTGCGGAATCCCGCGCCACGCTGCGCCGTGTCGGGCTTCAGCACAAAGGGGAAGCGGATTTCGTGCCGGCAGCAGACCTCTTCGATGATCTCGATTCTTTCTTGCGTGGAGCCTGTTGGCACTGGGTACCCGTCCGACGTCAATTCCGGGGAGGTTTCCATCAGCGTTTGAAGAATGCCAATCTTGGATTCCCCTACGATGCCGCCATTCTTTTGATTCAGGTTGGCAATCGTTGGCAGCGAGAATCCCCGGTACCGAAGACCCAACCACACGCAAATGACCGCCACCGGCGAGTAGAAGAGCCAAGCTGGCCAGAATTCCCATCTCACGATGCGGTCAAAGGAAATGCTGACCGAGCGGCGGATCCGATGGCCCCAACGGCGCCATGCCGACAGAAGCGCGAATAAAACCAGGCCGAACATACTCAGTATGGCTAATTGCTGTTTCGCGGAACTGCTTCGCGAGGGTGCCAGTTGAATCGTGGCGAACACCAGCAGGATCCAAGCGATCGCCGAAACCGCCGTAATCGCCGCAAACGCAAGCACCGGCATGCGGTCCAAACCCGCCGAAATGTATGCGGGCAGCCGCGTGCCAGGAAAGAATCGGCTCAGCGCGAGGCTCAGCTGGCCATCATTTTCCCGGGGATTGCTCGTGCGGGTTTTTCCCTTCGCGAACCATCCTGCAAACCACCGATGCTGCGTGATCCGCGGGCCAATGCTCCGCGTCAGCGCGTAGACCCCCAAGTCACCACCCCAGAGCCCTGCGAAGGCGCTGAGAAAAGCCAATCTAAAATCGAGCACGCTGGAGGCCGCCAGGGTGGCAGCGGTAATCGTCGCGCCGTCCTCCGAAACAAAGGCACCGAGGACGATCGCTGCGATGAGCGCAATCGCGCTTCCACAGTGAAGAGCGAGTTCATGTGTTTCAGGGTTGACGGCGCCACTCCGAATTCGGCAGGCACGGTGATATCCATTTCATGGCAGATCAGGCGCACGATCGCGAAGTGGTGAATGGCATGTCCAATGCAATACGCCAGTTCCCGGCTCACGTTGGACTCGAGGCAGGATGGCTGAGAGGCGCTGTATCCCACGCTGTTGATGACCCGGCAATCGCGAGCAAGAGTTTCGTTCGTGTATTTCTTAAATGCCCGAAGAACGTCGCAGGTTGCGATGCTTGCGTAGGTCACGTCGCTTTGCAGGCGCTGGTTTCTCTCCCGGGCGTCGTAATTGATCTCTCCTGCGCGCAAACCTTTGATCAAGCTCTGGAAGTGCTCCAGCACATGCCGGTAGTGCTGTCCAACCGACGCGTTAAATGGGGCTCCCGCAACGTGCGAGTACGTCCTGTCACCCAACTCAAACAGCAGGCCCAACCCCTGCAGCAGAACGTCTTGCGCGGCTACGATCAGCTCAGGCGTCTCCACTTGAGCCTCCATGCGCGGGGTGAAATCCTGAAGTACTTCGACCGGGCTAAACGTGTTCATGCGAGTCTCCTTCCGATTACGGGAATTTCACTGCGATGGAGAAGCAGGTTGATTGTGGAACAGACAAAGACGATCAGCGCCAGCGCGAAAAGCAGGCCCTTATCACCCTGAACCTCGATACCGAGTACCGTAAGGTGGCTGAGAATGGCGCCAGCCATCACCCCTATTGCTAGAAGCGACCCAAGCCAGGTAAACCGCGGCGTCAGAATCAGGATCGCCGCAATCAGCTCGACAACACCTGACCCAATGCGACCCCACGGTTCCGCTCCCACCTTCGTGAAGATGTAGACCGACTCAGGAGCCGCGGTGAACTTGAAGAAAAGGGTCTGCAGCAGGATGATTGCCGCCGTGATCCTCAAGACCCAGCTTAGAACCGTGATAGTTACCGTCGTTTTCATTTCATTGCCTCTTTGATGAACTTAATGCTGGAATGCGTCGTCGGGAGGTAGGAGTCAGCGCCCAATAAAAAGTTTCAGTTTTGACGCCTCAGTCGATCGCGTAATTGCTGAAACTTTTGATAAGCATATGAATCCCATAGAGCAAAAGCTTACTGGTTATCGCAATCCACTATGCGAATTGTGCAGGATGAACGAGACGCGGAACTGAATCCCAGACAGGCAATTGGAGTGGTCGGTGACGTTCTACGTGAGAGGTCTTCCGGCTCGAAACCAGCCTTGGCTCGTGGGGCCTACCAACTGCGGCTTGCAGAGAGTAGAGAAGACCGGGAAGCTGCATTCCGCTTGCGGTTTCTGGTTTTCAATCTGGAGCTAAACGAGGGTCTGGAGTGTGCCTACGAAGCGGGTTATGACAGCGATGAATTTGATAAAACCTGCGACCACCTAATCGTGGAGCACGGTCCGAGTCAACAAGTGGTGGGTACTTATCGCTTGCAAACAGGCCGGGTTGCGGGAAGCAACCTCGGATACTACAGTGAGCGTGAATTTGACTTCTCTCCCTACGTGCCAATCCGGAATTCACTGGTTGAGCTTGGCCGAGCCTCAATTCATCGAGATCATCGATCGTTCGAAGTTCTTACGCTGCTCTGGCGCGGAATTGCCAGCTATGCACTTCAGCGCAACGCACGATACCTAGTTGGCTGTTCGTCTTTGACCTCGCAATGTCCGCAGGAAGGCTCCGACATGTATTGGAGGCTTAAGGAGTTTCTCGTTGAGCCTGTCTTGCGGACGAGCCCTCGGCCTGGGTTTACGATTCCGATCTCAGCCGCTATTCCAGAGATGCCACGCATTAACCCTCCTCGCCTTTTGCGTGCCTATCTTTCTATTGGGGCGCAAATTTGCGGGGAGCCTGCCATGGATCGCGAGTTCAAAACGATTGACTTTCTGACCCTCTTGGACCTCACAAAGCTCTGCTCAAGTGCACGTTTCCGCTTTCTCCGAAACGAATAAACTCATGCAATTTTTTCCATGCAACTTTTCACCAGCGCGTGTATCTCACGCGGTATGAGCACAACAACAACAGCTATTACCGCAGCAAATTTTGAGAAGGTTTTCGTACGAAACTGGGCAGCAAACATTACGCGGTTGCAGAGGCATTCGTCCCCCGACCAGTATCTAGTGGCCGAGGAGAAGTATCAGGATTTACCGGCCTGGCGCGAGATCGCCTGGAAGGCGCTTGAAAAGAAGAGATTAGGTGATTCGCTTCGGAGGGCAATTGTGTCCTTGCCCATGCAATACAGGGAAGTACTCTTCCTTCGGGACGTAAAGAAACTCGATACAGCTGAGACCGCGTGGATCTTGAACATCACAGCCGGCGCTGTGAGAGCGCGGTTGTTGCGGGCAAGGATACAAGTTTGCGGCACATTAGCTTCGTCTCTTTTGACGAGAGCTCGCGATAACAGCCTTGTTAACTGTTACCGCCTGTTTGGCGGCACGGAGTCGGAGCCCGTTGCAATCCGGTGATAGAGACGAGCACTAAAACCTTCGGGTAGCTCGATGATTTCCGCCCCGTTAATCAATCGTATAATTCTCCTCAGGCTGTCATATGTTGCAAGACAGCCTTCACACGCCAGGAAATGCTGTTCGATACGCACCTTCAATTCTTGCGAAACGTCGTCTTCCATATAGTTGGCTAGCTCTCGGCGAACCTCGCGGCAACTGATCTGCATCCGAAGGACCTCATTCCTGCCCATGAATAAAGGCAGCTTTCCACGGCGAATCTTCATCAGATTCATCCAAAGGGGAAAAGTCACACCGCGGAACGCAATCTTTTTCACTCAATTGTGAAACCTTCGATTGATCTCCGTATCCCACCACTGCACGACGAACTTTTGGAACTGAAACCGACGCTGTGACTTCTAGTCAGGCCTATGGGTCGTTTGCGATCCAAATTCAGTTCTGAGAGTGCGCGTCGAAAACTAAAAAAGAGGTAAGTAAATGAAAATGTCTCGCATTCTGAAAGTGATGTTTGTGGCTCTCGTCGTCACCGCACTGGGGCTTAGTGCCTCAGGCGCGTTCGCGCAGGGCGGCACGCACACCTCATCGCAGTTTCAGGGACCCAAGGCAAACAAGGGCACCGTTGCGCACAGCACCAAGGACGGGAAGAGTGTCCTCACGCTGTCAGATGACTTTGTTGTGCCTGATACGCCGGACCCGCATTGGCAGGTCGTGGATTCCGACGGCAACGTCTATCTTCTCGATAAGCTGAAGACCAAGGCCTTCATCGGGACCAACTACAAGAAGGAAATCGTTCTGCCCAGCTACGTGAAGAACGTCAAGAAGGTGCAGATCTGGTGTGCTTTCGCAGAAGTCAACCTCGGCGAAGCGACGTTTAGCTCGCCGGTGATGTAATCCGGGCCAAATCAAACAAACGGGTCGCTTTGCTCACACATGCAGCGGGCGACCCCTTTCCAAGAAAAAGGAAACGACATGAAGACTCTGAAGAAATTGTTTTACTGCCTGTTGATGTTCGGACTGTTGCTGGCGATCAGTTCATCCGCCTCCGCACAGACCGCCGAAAAGAAATCGCTTACGTTGGATGGCGCCGAGCGGGTAATCAACGCAGCCAAGGCCGAAGCGGCAAAGGTCAAAGCTCCCGGGGGCGTAATCGCAGTCGTCGACGCAGGCGGCAATCTGATGGCCTTGGAGAGACTCGACGGCACGTTTGCCGCCGGAGCGAATATTTCCATTGGGAAAGCGCGCACCGCAGTCCTTTTTCAAAAGCCCACTAAGGTTTTCGAAGACATCATCAACAAGGGCCGTACCGCCATGGCTGCGCTGCCAGACTCGTTTTTTACGCCACTGCAGGGCGGAATCCCGGTTGTTCTCGAAGGACAAATCATCGGAGGTGTTGGTGTGAGTGGTGCTTCGAGCGCCGCTCAGGATGAAGAACTCGCCATTGCAGGTGCAGAAGCAGCCAAAAACTTCGGGGGCGACTCGATGATGACCTCCACGCTTCCCGTCACCTATTTCTCAAAGACCCAAGTCGACGAAGGCTTTTCAAAAGGGGCCGTACTGTTCGGTGGCAGTGGCGGGCGCAACTACATGGTCCATGCGAGCCGCCGTGAAGGCCCGGGCATGGTCGAAGTCCACACCAAGGACGCGGACATTCTCTACGTTTTGAAAGGTTCAGCGACGATCGTCACCGGCGGAACGATGGTTGAAGGCAAACCGATCGCGGCTGACGAAATTCGCGGCCGCGAAATTACCAGTGGCGAAACGCGACAGCTTGTCCCGGGAGACGTCATGATCATTCCGAACGGCGTGCCTCACTGGTTCAAGGAAGTGAAAGCGCCATTCCTCTACTACGTGGTCAAAGTTCGCTAGGAAAAAACCATGAAACTCCCCAACCGCACCCTCGTTTTGGCGGCCAGCCTCCTCTTGTTCGTGCCGAACGCTTTTGCCCAGAACTGGGCAGCGCAAGCTC
>WNFR01001799.1_pt1 | contig 22424 bp, 18 predicted proteins | sample 5400221 | NCBI WGS metagenome assembly WNFR01 (sample SAMN13153357, study PRJNA577476) | soil metagenome | isolation source: 40 cm soil under Madrone tree | place: USA:California | collected 2016-06-14 | reverse complement strand
GCAGAAATGCCGCGAACTAGTTGTAAAGCGCCTCCAAGATCATGGCGATGCCCTGGCCGCCGCCGATGCACGCGGTGGCCAAGCCGTAACGCAAATTGTTGCGGCGCAGCTCGTTGAGAATGGTAATCACCAGGCGCGTTCCCGATGCGCCCAGCGGGTGGCCGAGCGCGATGGCCCCACCGTTTACGTTGGTTTTGTCGCGGTTTAATCCCAGAACTTTCTCCACAGCAAGATACTGCGCGGCGAACGCTTCGTTGACCTCGACGCGATCCATTTGATTAAGGGTGAGGCCAGCGAGCTTTAGCGCTTTTTGCGAAGAAGGCACCGGCCCGATGCCCATAATGCTGGGGTCCACGCCGGCGACAGCCCAGGAAACGATTCGCCCGATGGGCTTCAGTCCCTGCTCTTTCGCGGTCTTCTCGCGCGTCACAACCACGGCGGCGGCGCCATCGACGATGCCGCTCGCGTTGCCCGCGGTGACGATGCCGTCTTTCTTAAACGACGGCGGCAGTTTTTCGAGGATCTCCATCGTTGTCTCCGGCCGCCGATGATCGTCTTCGCTGACCACGATGGTCTTTTTTCCCTGCTTTACTTCAACGGGCACCAACTCCTCTCGAATGCGGCATGCTTTGTACGCAGCGTCGGCCGCTTGCTGGCTGCGTAGGGCATAAGCGTCAGCGTCTTTGCGTGTGATTCCTTGCTGCTCGGCCAACTTTTCAGCAGTCAGCGCCATGGGCAACCCGCAGTAGGAATCGGTCAGGCCGGCCATCAGCGAATCTTCCAGCGCGCCGCCGCCGAGCTTCAATCCGCTTCGCGCGCCGCGAATCACGAAGGGCGCTTGTGTCATGTTCTCCATGCCGCCCGCGAGGACCATCTTGGCTTCGCCCAGCAGCAACCTTTGCGCGCTCTGGGCTATGGCTTCGATGCCCGAGCCGCACAAGCGATTCACGGTCACGGCGGGAGTTTCTGTCTTCAGCCCGGCTTTCAAGCCGACGTGACGCGCGCCGTACAGGGCATCCGCGCTGGTCTGCATGACGTTGCCGAAGATGGCGTGATCAATCTCAGCAGAGTCGGCGCCGGAGCGACGAATCGCTTCCTTGGATGCGTGCGCGGCCAGATCAATCGCGGAAACATCGGAGAAGGAGCCCGTGTAGCGCGCCATGGGCGTGCGTGCCCCGGCAACAATCACAACGTCGGTCGGAAACATAATTTTCCTCTCTTATTCGCAGCTTAGAGCTTGGGGCTTTCCAACGCCACGATGGTGTCGCCGCCCCGTTTGCGCGCCTCTTCCACGCTGACTTCGGCGCGATTGATCAGGTCTGTAACAATATCCTCGCTCTCGTAATCCGCTTTGGCCACCGCCTCGACAATTCCTGCGCTGAGGGTGACTTGCGTAGTATCCCACGGCGGCCTCAGCCCGGATGCGGCGCGGCGCAGCTTATCGGCAAGGTTCCGGGCGCCGGCCAGGCTAGTATCGGGCAGGATAAAGGCCAGCGACCACGAGGTATATTTTACCGCGACATCGTTCTGGCGGACGATAGGCTGCAAGGACCGGGCGAGCTGCTCCAGAAAACGCTCGACCGGCGATTCGCCTTGCTGACGCAGAATTTCCGCGCCGCGGTCGATTTGCAGGATGGCCAGCGAAAGCGGCGTGCCTTGCGTGCGCGAGCGATCCGCCTCGGTCAGCAGGCAGCTCTGGTAAGAACTGCGGCTGAGCAATCCGGTGCGTTCATCGGAAACGCCCATGCGCCGCACCAGCGAGCGCAGGCGCGTATGGCTGACGCTCATCAGCATCTGGTCGCCAATGGCTTGCAGGAAATAGGCTTCGTTGGGTTTCCACTTGTGCTCTTCAGCGTGAGCGACAATTAGCATGCCCGCCTGACTCTGCGTCTCTTTATCGTTCAGGCTGATTCCGAGAGCGGTATTAATGCCCATGTCTTTCAGAATCGAGCCGTCGGTGCCCGTCAGCGTCAAGCCGCCCAACTCATCCGGCTGCGCTTTTTCCATCTGGGCAAGCAACAGAACGACTTGCGCGCCAGGGGTTGCGCGCATGCCCGCGGCACAGAACTCCGCGGCCATCTCTGGCGGACGTCCGGGCGCGCCAAACACGGCCAGCGCCCGCGAACAATGCAAATAGGCGCCGACTTCGTTAACGGCGGTGTTCAGCATGGCGCGGGGCGTCTGTTGACGGAAAATCTTCTGGTTGATCTCGGAGATTTTCGCGAGGTCGCGCAGCGTTTCCGCCGTGTACACTCCGGTCTTCTGAGCCATGCCGGCGCCCGATGATTCCGGCACAGCCTCCACCTGGCGGATCGGCGCCGCTGGTTCCGCTTTAGGACGCGAAGAGCCGGTGGGCCACCAATTCGCTGTTTGGTATAAGTTCCGCAGACGCGTATTACGTTCCTCTTCGCCTGGGAATGTCGCGGCAATTTTCTGCAGGCGCTCCAGCGCTTTATTTTGGAGCGAATACTGCAAGAAAATCTCCGTCTGGACGATGAGATCTTCGAGCGCCTGCAAATGGCGTCCGTCCCCGCCTGACCCGGATGATGCGCCAACGCTACCGGCCGTGGAGGGCTGGGTCTGAACCGAGTGGGGCGGCGCAGCAGTTCCGGATTTGCTGAGTCGGCCGCTGAGGCGGCTCAAAACGGATTCGTCGGCACGCCCCTGCAACTGCTGCAGGCGTTCCTGGTTGCGGTGATCGTACGGATCGATGTCGAGCAGCTTCTCAAGCGCATCGCACGCTTTCTGCGCGTTGCCCGCGTTCAGATACAGGTCAAAAAGCTTGATGAGAATCTCGAAGTACTGCGTCTCGCGATTGGCCTCGCTGTAAAACGCAGCGCAGAACTCCAGGATGGCCTGCGAATTCGGGTGCTTTGCTCCGACGCTGTCCAGCTGCGCGATAAACTCGTTTTGTTTGCGGTCCGCATACATTCGATTCTTGATCAGTTGCAGGATTTCCACTGACTTGGCGTCTTGACCCGCTTGCCCGTATGCATCGATCAGATCAAAGAGCCGCGGCAGCCCTTGATTTTTGTCCTTCACCAGTCGCTCTAGGATTTCGCGCGCGCGGTCCAGCTTGCCGCTGCGCATCAAAGCGTCGGTAAACGTGTCCCAAAAGGTTGCGTCGTTGTCCGAGGCGGCAAATGGCTCCAGCAGCGCCGCTGCCTGCTTGGCATGGCCCGCTCGCAAGGTCGCTTCGGCGTAAAGCAGCGCAACGCTGCGCTCTTGCGGCGCCAGCTTGTGCGCGCGGCCGAATAAACGCAGCGCCTCGTCCGGGGCACTGCCAGCTGTCGCCAATTGCCCGGCGCGCAGAAATGCCTTCGCCGCGAGCGCATTTTTGCCCAGCCGCTCGGCTGTTTCCGCCACGCGAAGCTGCCGGGTTGAATTTTCCGGGTCGAGTTGCGCGGTGCGCTCCAGGCAAAAGAGCGCATCCTCTTGCCGGCCGGCCTCCGCGAACAAGTCCGCGGCCTTGGAGTACTGCTCCATGGCTTCGTCGTTGCGATTTTGCTTTTGCTGCAGAAAGGCATAGCGAGCGATGCGCTCAGGAGGCTGTGGGGCGGCGGCGCTGCGCAAGAAGCGGTTGTAAATCGCCAGGGCCTTGCTCTCGTCACGCGGCTCGACGAGCATGTCGAACAACAATCCGTAATAGAACGAGGCGCGGTCCGGTTGTTCCGCGCGCGCGTACAAATCCCCTAATGCCTGCGTGGCTTCCTGGTGCTGCGGAGCCTCGTCGAGTACGGCTTTGTAAGCCGCGATTGCATCCTCGACGCGGTTCTTCTCCAGGAATCGCTTGGCGCGATCCAGATGCTTGCTGACGTCTGCGGCCATCCGTTGCGGTTGCCTCTGCGGTGTACTTGAACGGTGAAGCGTTAGCCCCGCGCTGCTGCGCAAACGGGCCATTGTCACTATACCCCGGCGTGCGAGGGGCGGCAAAAGGCATGCGAATCGGCGATGTAGTATGCAGCAAGGGAGTCGTGCAGACCACCGGTTGGCGTCCCCCTTTTCCTCGACCCGTTGACGCCCGCCCAAGCCAAGTCTATAGTGAGTCGCGGCTGGTTTTTTGAGCGCAAATCGCGGCTTTTTTGCCGTAAGCCCTGATGAATCTTCCGAATACACTGACGTTGCTGCGCATTTTCTTCGTTCCCGTCCTCATTGTCGTCCTGCTAACGCGCAGTCCCAACGTTGAACTCTGGGGCTTTCCCATGCACTTCGAGGTTTTTGGAGTGGCCATTCTCTTGCTCGCGGCTGCCACGGATTGGGCCGACGGCTACTTCGCGCGCCGCCGCCTGCAGGTGACCACGCTCGGCATCTTGCTCGACCCCATTGCGGACAAACTCCTCATCTCCGCCGCTTTCGTTTCCCTGGTGGACATGCACCTGGTTCCCGCCTGGATGGTCGTCATTATCATCGGCCGTGAATTCACCGTCCTGGGTTTGCGCAATATCGCCTCCGCCGAAGGCTTCACCATCGAAGCGTCCGTTCTGGGCAAAACTAAAATGGTCTTGCAGGTTTGCGCCGTTGCTGTGCTCATCGTCGGCGCGCGGCATCCCTCGCTCAAGCCGCTGGCCCTATTTCTGCTCTGGCTCGTCGTTATCAGCGCGCTGGTGTCCGCCGCGCAATATTTCCATCGTTTCTGGGGCCATCTCGACGACCGCATAAAGCAGCGCCGCAAATTGCGCATGCTTGAAAGTCACAAGAAAACCGGAGATGCCGTCTCTCTGTGAAAACGAACGCCAGGTCCTGCTGAATCTGGCGCGCCAGGCGGTAACCGAAGCTGTCTTGCACGGCCAAATCCTGTCGAAGATTCCCTCCGGCGGCATTTTCTCGCAACGGCGCGGTGTCTTCGTTACTCTTCACGTCGGCAAGCGTCTGCGCGGCTGCATCGGCGTGGTTGAGCCCAGCGAGCCTTTGGGCGAAAGCGTCGTTCGTTGCGCGGCAAGCGCCGCGCTACAAGACCCGCGCTTCCCAGCCGTGCGTCGCGAGGAGCTCGACGCCCTGCGGATTGAGATATCGCTGCTTTTTGCGCCGGTGCCCATCCGCCTCGAAGAAATCGAAATTGGCAGCCATGGTCTCCTAATTTCGCGAGGAGATCGGCGTGGGCTCCTTCTGCCGCGGGTCGCCGTTGACCACCGTTTCAGCGCCGAACAATTCCTGGCCGAGACCTGCCGTAAAGCGCAATTGCCGCCGGACGCGTGGCGCGAGCCCGACGCAAATCTTTTTGGGTTCACCTGCGAGGTTTTTTCCAGCGACGCGCGCAATTTGTGAGGCGCGAACTCGCCAAACGCTCATCATGCAACAAAAAAGGCCCGCGGGCATTCGCCACGGGCCGTGAATAGCCAAATTTCCGGGATTCTATTCGATCTCGATGTTGTCCCCCGGGTAGATGTCTGAGGAACTCAAGGTTATGAACACCGTCGCCGCGTTCCGGCTGGCGTTCAACACAATCCCTTCACCCAGTATCTCACGCGGCAAGTCTTTCCATTCGTAGCGCGTCGGAGAACTCCCGAAACCGTAAATTTGATACGCATAGTTCTTGGTCTGCGGCACGTAGTCAATATCTTTCCCTTGGTAGCGGAAAATGCGCACATAGTCGCCGATTTTCACTCCTTGCGCCGCACCCAGGTTGACGTACATCGTCGTCCCTTGCCCTTGGCTTTGCTGGAATGCCAAAGAGGTGATTATCGTACCCACCGGCTTTCCGCTCACCGGCGCAAAATGGTCAAACGTGCCGGGCTCTTTGAAGGGGGGAATTGGACGCTCTTCAAACGGTCGTACGATATCGCCGCGCATCATGTCCTTGCAGGAAAAAACTACTTCCGCCACGGAAACTTTCGGCTCCACACTCACCACTCGCAACTGCCCAACATCGGTGTACCAAAGCCCCATCGCGCTTGCGATTCGGCTTTGCCCCTTGAACCAGTCGACCGGCAAAGGATCTCCCGTTCCCCGCACAACCTGGAACCGATCACCGATCCTTACTCCCTTTTCGCTGCCCGCGTTGATGTACACGTTTTCCCGCTGGGACCAGACGAGTTTGTAGCCGGACTCTTCGCCGGAAACCACACGAAGCTCCTCCGGCACTCTCGTATCCTTCAGAAAACCCGAGCAGTACACCGTGCTATAGCCGGGCTGCAGGGTAGACCCGGCATTCGGCGGCGCCGCTTGGCCGTAGCAAACTCCAGCGCCCGCAAAGGCAGCCAGGCACAACGCAGCTAGATTAGCGCGCATTGAAAATGCTCCTTGAGATCACGCCCCGACGGGTCGTGCGAAAGTCGTGCGAAAGAAGTCCCACGGGTCAAATTAGCAAGCACCCCCGCGGCCGTCAACAAATTGGCCAGCCGGGCTTTACACTTTTGATACGGCATGTTACAAGCCGTATTTTCAGTCATTTGCGGCGAACTCCGCCGGAAGGCGTCGGACCAGCCACAATAGCTACAACAGGAAGAATGGGCATGGATATCTTTGGCAAGGGTGTGGCGCGCATTTGCGCTGTGGTCGCGGCCTCGTCCGCACAGGAAATGGCTGCGCAACTCCGCCGCGCCTTGCGCGAAACGCCCACCGTCGAACTGCGGCTGGACTGGCTGAACAGCGACGCAGAACGACGGAGCTTTCTCGCCTGGCTGCGCCGTAACCGGCCAAAGCGCGCGGTGTTGCTCGCCACCTGCCGCCGCCGCGAGGGCGGAGGCCTATTTGCCGGCGATGTCCAGGACGAGCTTTATTGGCTCGCACAGGCCGCCGAAGCGGGCTGTTTATGGTGCGATCTCGAGGTCGAAACCGCGCGCAGGCTGCCGCGAGACTCGATTCGCCAGCTCTCCTTGCCGCGGCGCATCCTGCTCTCGGTGCACGATTTTGACCGCATGCCTCCACTGAACTCTGCTCTCCACAGTAAATGGCGAGGAGCAGTCGATGCCCTCAAGGTCGCCGGAGCGGCGCGCACCATTGCAGATAGCACGCGCCTTCTCCGGCTAGCGGCGGCATCGCGCAACGTTGTGGCAGTCTCCATGGGCGAAGTGGGCCTGCCAGCGCGTCTCCTCGCGCTGCGAGCCGGGAGTGCGCTGGCCTATGCCCCTGTCTCTGCGGCAACCGCTCCGGGGCAAGTCTCGCTTCGGGAACTGAAGCATCTCTATCGCGCTCACGCGCTGGATCGACAGACGCAGGTGTTTGGCGTCATCGGCGACCCTATCGCGCACTCTCTTTCTCCACTGCTGCACAACACCGCGTTCATCGCGCGGAAAATCAACGCCGTGTATGTGCCTTTTCTCGTCAAAAATCTGGGCGATTTCCTGAAGGCTGCGCCGGACTTTGGCTTGCGCGGCTTCAGTGTCACCCTGCCGCACAAGCAAAGCATCGTTCGGCATCTGCAAGACTGCGACGCCCTGTCCGCGGAAATCGGCGCGGTAAACACCGTCGTGGTGCGCCGCGACGGCTCTCTCTATGGCAGCAATACGGACTACGTTGGCGTCTTGCGCGCCCTTGAAAGAAAAGTGCGCCTGCCGAAAAGCCGTGTGCTGATTCTCGGCGCCGGGGGCTCGGCGCGTGCCGCCGCCTTCGCTTTGACTCGCGCCGGAGCCAGTGTCGGCATCTGCGCGCGGCGCAACGCCGCAGCGCGCGAGTTGGCCCGCGCCGCGGGCGCTGAGGTTGTCCCGCGCCGTGCGCTGAAAACGGAACATTTCGACGCCGTTCTGAATGCCACGCCAGTCGGCATGTACCCCAACGCCGGAATTTCGCCCTTGGAGCCCAGCGAGTTACACTGTCGGATTGTCATGGATCTCATTTACCGCCCTGAGAGGACGCAACTCTTGAAGCTCGCCGCGCAAAAGCGAATCGCCACGGTTTCCGGTGTCGAAATGTTTCTCGCCCAAGGCGTCGCCCAATGGGAGCTCTGGATGAAGCGTCCTGCTCCGGAGAAGGCCATGCGGCGCGCGGTCCTTGCTGCTTTGCGCAACGAGGAACGCCGGCGGAGTTCGCTGTGATCCGTCCGGATTTCCGCGAGTTTCAGCGCCTGGCCAAACAAGGCAATCTCATCCCTGTTTACGAGGCCTTCCCCGCGGATTTACTCACTCCGGTCAGCGCGTATCTGCGCATTGCGCAGGGCGCCCGGTATTCCTTTCTTTTGGAAAGCGTAGAAGGCGGCGAAAAGATTGCTCGTTATACGTTCGCCGGCGCTCATCCCGAGCAGGTTTTTCGCTACAACGCGGGCGCGTGCGTAATGGAAGGCCCGGACCGCATCGTCTGGGAAGAACGGGATCCCGTTTCGTTCCTTCGTGAGCGCATGGAACGCTTTCAGCCCGTCCGTGTTCCTGGCCTCCCACCGCTTGTCGCCGGCGCCATCGGCTATTTTTCTTACGACATGGTGAGGCTCATCGAGCGCTTGCCGAAGCGGCTGCGCGACGAAATCGGCTTGTACGATGCCATGCTCGCCTTTTATCACGGACTCATCGCCTTCGATCACGTCCAGCATCGTCTTTGGATCGTACGCAACGTTTTTACCGGCGGCCCTGGCGGCACTCTCCGTGCCAGGTACAACGCCGCCGTGCGCGAGATTCACCACACGCGCAAACTCCTCGAGCAACCCGTCGACGCCGAGCGTCCTCGCAAGGAATCACAAAGAAAGAACAGCAAGCCCAAAGTCAGCTCGAATTTTCGGCGCGCCGAATACCTTGCCGCCGTGCGCAAGGCCAAGCAATACATCCGCGCCGGCGACATTTTTCAGGTCGTGCTCAGCCAGCGCTTTTCGGCCAAAACTAAAGCTCAGCCGTTTGAAATCTATCGCGAGCTGCGCGCCCTCAATCCTTCTCCCTATCTCTTCTTCCTGCAGATGAACGATGTCTCTATCGTCGGCAGCTCTCCGGAGATGCTGGTCAAAGTCCAAGGCCGCGATGTTTTCTATCGTCCCATCGCCGGCACGTTGCCGCGCGGCAAAGACGAAGCTGAGGACCAGCGTCTTGAAAAGGAAATGCTCGCCAGCGAAAAGGAACGCGCCGAGCACATCATGCTCGTCGATCTTGGCCGCAACGATCTTGGCCGCGTTTGCGAGTACGGAACTGTAAAGGTCGAGCAGCTCATGACCGTCGAGCGTTTTTCCCACGTCATGCACATCGTCTCCAGCCTGCGCGGGCGTTTGCGCGAAGATGTGGATTGCTTCGATGCGCTGATGGCCTGCTTTCCCGCCGGCACCGTTTCCGGCGCCCCTAAAGTGCGCGCCATGGAAATTATCGAAGAACTGGAGCGCACGCGCCGCGGCATTTACGCGGGTGGCGTGCTGTATATGGATTTTGCTGGTAATCTGGATTCCTGCATCGCGCTGCGCACCATGGTGGTGAAAAATGGCGTCGCCTACGTGCAGGCCGGCGGAGGAATCGTCGCTGATTCCACTCCCGAAGGCGAATTTCAGGAAAGTGTCAACAAGTCCCGCGCGCTGCTCGCCGCGTTGGAAGCCGCGCACCGTGCAGGCCGCTAGGGCGCAACGACATGGTTCTGCTGCTCGACAACTACGATTCGTTCACCTACAACCTGGCGCAGTATCTCGGCGAGTTAGGTTGCGACGTCGAGGTCCATCGCAACGACAAAATCTCCGTCGAAGAAATTGCGCGCCGCAAGCCGGAACGCATTGTGATTTCGCCCGGCCCGTGTACGCCACAGGATGCCGGAATTTGTATCGACCTGATTCGCCGCCTCACGGGAAAATTTCCGATCCTGGGCGTCTGCTTGGGCCATCAGGCCATTGGCGCGGCATTTGGCGGCAAAGTCATTCGCGCCCCCAAACTTTTTCACGGCAAGACCAGCCAGATTCACCACGACGGCAAGAACATTTTCCGCAAGCTAGCCGACCCCTTCACCGCCACGCGCTACCATTCCCTCATCGTTGAGCGCAAATCGCTTCCGCGCGAGTTGACCATCACCGCCGAAACCGACGACGGCATCATCATGGGCGTCCGCCACCGGCGCCACAAACTGGAAGGCGTGCAATTCCACCCGGAGTCGGTGCTAACCGAATCCGGCAAGCAGCTCCTCCAAAATTTCCTCGCCCTCTAGTGCGATCCGCGATTCCGGTAAGGGCGCAACGCTGCCGCGTCCCAATTTGGCAAGCTGTTCGCCAGCTCAGCCGCGTCTCCGCATCAAGTGTTTTCCGCACGCGCCCTTGACCGTCATCGTGGTTGAGGTCTGTCGGGACTCTCGAATTCGTGTATCAGGAAGGGAATTGTGACCGCCGGGACGGTCATGCTGATCGCCACAATGAGGAATTTATGGTGCTTTGTGAGCTTTTGCTTATCATGTTCTGATTCCGCGGCTACAGCGACAGTCGCTTCCCTTTCGGATGGATCGAGAAGCACGCGACACCTCGCGCCCTCAGCGATCGTTTCGTTTTCACCGTGATACGAAAATTCCAGAGTGCCTCGCTGCGCATAAACGCGCAGCTCTTTTCTGCTTACGACGTGAATGTGGGCTATGGTGGGGACGTTCGCTGCCGGTCGGATGAAAGCGTCGTCTGCTACGATAGCGATTTTACCGGTGGAGGCTGCGGCGAAAGTCAAAGTGCCGGAGCCGACTTCAGCCACAACGCCGGCCTCCGGACCGAGAGGACGTTTGACTACAAGCGTCGACTGCGCGTCAAGCTGCAGCGTTAGGGCGGGACTGGCGATGCGCAAGTTGCCAGCGACCCCGGTGGAGAGGCGGTCGCCCTCGTAAATGGCGCTTCCCTCCGATACGGCGGCCGTTCCAATATGGGCGTGCTCCGCGTGTGTGACCACGCCTAGCGTTCGGATGTCAGCCGGCGCGGGTCCGCCAGCCAGCAAAGACGCCGCTACCGCGGCAAATTGGCGATGAAGAATCGTAAAGCCTCACACGGGGACGGGTTCCCCGAGTGCCGATTTCCGAGCAGTCCGATAATTTAAGATAATGGTTTAAGAATATTTACGACACGATATATATGTAGCCAAGACCCATGTCAAGGAAAAAGGAGACGGGAATTGGCAGAGCAATGGTGCGCGGTCCAGCAAATCGAGCCGGATAACAAGGAATGTCCTCAGACTTCCCTACGGGTCGAGGGGAGCGGGTGGCGAAGTGAGATGTGGATACCTTGTGATTAATATGGAGTGGCGGCGAAAAACGCAGAAAAGGGTATCCAGTTGGATACGATTGTGCTGCAAAGCTGTGCAAATGTCGGAAAGTTCCCGTTTCGGGGTCGCGGGGGGTTGTCAGACTGTCGACAGTTGCTGACGACGGGTACAGTATTGAAAACAATGGCGTTAGACCGAATGCGGTGCAAAATACCTGCAAATTTAGCCGAGGCTTGGAAACTCCACATTTTGCTGGACTTCTCAGTTTCCACAGAAATTTCCACAGGGAGGTGGCAAGCTCGAGACAACCTCCGGCGCGTAGCTGGACGCGAACCTATCCCAAAAGAGGAAGATTTCTCGCTCTTTTAACTCGTAAGTTATCCCTGGAGTCGGGCATGGCTAACTTCAAATTGTCCGCGGACCACGGAGAACCCGCGCAGGCAGGAAAAACAGGGCCGCGAGCAGAGCGAAGACGCCGTTTACGGCGATGCCGACAATGCGGAACGGCAGGGTAATGAGCCAAACGATGGGGAACAGCACAATGGCCAGCAGGGCCAGAGGCCAGCACAAGATGAACAAGATACACCAGAGCAGAAATGCGGCCATGTTCGACCTCCTGATCCAGTTACGCGCGCGGAGTGCTAGAAGTTCCCTTGACAGCATACTGACTTAAACGCAGACGCTTGGCAATAGAGGCGGGGACTTCGGCGTCCATGGTCATGTGCGAATCCTCCACGGCGGAGTCAAGCACACGGCCCAGCGCGTGAATGAGGGCGAGCGTTCGCCCTTCTGTGAGCGGCAGGCGCAGGGACAAGTTGACCAAGGGATCGAGGGGAAGAGCGGCATCGATGTGCCGGAGCAGATCTTCGATGCCCTGACCGATCATGGCGGAGACGAGGACTGGCCCGGTTTCGCCAAGGCGGGCCAAACTACGATTCAGAGTTTCGCGCTGTTCGGCGGAGAGCAGATCCACTTTGTTCAGGACACGTAGTTTGGGACGATCCGCTACGCCTAGTTCTTGCAAGATTTTGTCGACCTCTTCATCCAGCTCCTCATGGTGCGGATTGGAAACGTCGCTGACGTGGAGAATCAGAGCGGCTTCTTGCACTTCCTCCAGAGTCGCGCGAAATGCGGTGAGCAAGCCCTTGGGCAAATCGCGGATGAAGCCGACGGTGTCGGAAACCAGAACGCGGCGGTTCGATGGAAGGCGAATAGCGCGAATGGTGGGGTCGAGGGTGGCGAACATACGTGAAGAAACCAGCACTTCGGCGCGGCTGAGAGCGTTGAACAATGTGGATTTGCCGGCGTTGGTGTAACCGACGAGCGCGATAGTGCCGAGCGGGACCGCGTTGCGTGCTTCACGGCGCAGGGCGCGCTGCTTGCGCACCTCTTCGATGCTGGCCTGAATTTTGCTGACGCGGTCGCGGATGCGGCGGCGATCGGTCTCGAGTTTCTTTTCGCCAGGTCCGCGTACGCCGATACGGCCCGCTCCACCGCCGGCGCCACCTGCACCGCCACCGCCGCTTTTGCCGCCCAGGCGAGACATGGTTGTGCCGCGGCCGGTCAGGCGGGGGAGAAGATAGTTCAACTGCGCCAGCTCAACTTGCAGCTGGCCTTCGCGGCTGCGCGCGTGGCGGGCAAAAATATCGAGAATGAGCTGCGTACGATCGATGACGCGGCGGTCGGTGGCGGTTTCGATGTTGCGCTGCTGCACGGGCGATAAGTTGCCGTCGAAAATGATCAGCGGCGCTTTGTGCGCGGTAGCTTCCGCGCGAATCTCGTCCAGTTTGCCGCGGCCGACAAGAGTCGCAGGATCGGCGGACTCGCGGACCTGGTACATCATGCCAGCGACTTCTGCGCCAGCGCTGCGCGCCAACTCAACCAATTCCGCGAGTGATTCGCGGCCTTGCTCACCCGCGGGCATGCCCGGGACCCGCGGCGCGCGCTTCCACGTTACGCCGACGAGCAGGGCGCGCTCCGAAACCGAAGTTACGTGCTGAGTCTTCATATTTGAAATAGAGGGACTGTCATGATGCGGAGAGATCGGTTCGTGCGAATGGTGACACCGTGCGTGGTCTGTGAGGTTCCCGTGACGAATTATACTCTTCTTGTCTCCGCACGGCGACTGATGTCAAAGCCGGCTGGCGGATTTAGTCGGATCTCGTGAACGTGCCGATTACGAACTGTAGCACCTCCACGTCCTGGTCCTCTTGCACAAAACGAGCGTCCCACATTCGAACACCTTTCGCTCGCGTATCATCTTAGCGGTCGCAATAAACTGTGTGAGATCAGCGGAGTAGCGGAGATCAATCTGGAAGATAACGTGCTGTAAGTGGAGTCGACTATGCAAACACTGCTGCAAGACATTCGTTACGCTGTGCGAATGCTGGTGAAGAACCCAGGATTCACGATTATTTCTGTGGTTACGCTGGCGCTGGGAATCGGCGCGAATACAGCTCTTTTCTCGGTGGTCAATGGAGTGCTGCTGAATCCGCTTCCCTTCTCTGCACCTGACCGGTTGGTGGCGCTGTACGCAAATCGAGTGCATCTCGAACGGGCGTCAATTTCCTATCCGAATTTCCTCGATTGGCAGAGAGAGAACCACACTTTCGTTTCAATGGCCGCGTTTCGCCCGGACGATTTCAATCTGACAGGCGTTGGCGCAGCCGAACATATCCGCGGCGAAATGGTCTCGGCTGATTTCTTTTCCACACTCGGCGTGAAGCCTGAGATTGGGCGCTGGTTCAGTTCCGAAGAGGACCGCGTCGGTGGCGCGCCCGTAGCGCTCATAAGCGCGGGCTTATGGAAACGCAAGTTCGGTTCGGTGCCAGATATTGTCGGTAAGAGAATGGAGCTCAATGGCACGGGTTACACGATCATCGGGGTGATTCCCGCAGGGTTTCATCTAAGCATGCGCGCTTTCCCTGAAAATAACGAGGTTTGCATTCCCATCGGCCAGTGGAACGATGTGATCTTCCACGATCGCTCCGCCGGTCTGGGCATGAAGGCAATTGGCCGGCTCAGGCCGGGCGTTACGCTCGCACAAGCCCGCGCCGATATGGAATCCATTACAAACCGTCTGGCGCAGGCCTATCCAGTCGCTGATAAAGACTCGGGCGTGACCATAATGTCGCTTAGGGAAAGCATGGTCGGAGAGATCGAACCTTTCCTTCTACTTCTACTGGGAGCAGTAGGGTTCGTGCTCTTAATCGCGTGCGTGAATGTTGCGAATCTTTCGCTCGCTCGATCCACGAGCCGTACTCGGGAGTTTGCAATCCGCTCCGCGCTCGGTGCAACCACGCCAAGGGTGCTTCGCCAGCTTTTGACCGAAAGTACGCTACTTGCGGTCGCGGGCGGCGCGCTGGGATTGCTGCTGGCGACATGGGGAACGCAAGGCGTGCTTGGTCTCGTCTCAGACTCGCTTCCGCGTGCCGCGGAAGTGCGGCTGGACGGCCGTGTACTTCTTTTCACGGTCGTGATTTCACTGGCTTCGGGAATTCTCTTCGGGCTCGCACCAGCGCTGAAAATCTCGGGCCCAGATCTGCAAGCGACTTTGAAGCAGGGGGGCCGCGGCGCAAGCGGAGGCCGCCACCGCGCTCAGGGTGTCTTCGTTGCGACAGAAATGGCTATGGCCGTAGTTCTGCTGATCGGCGCAGGGTTGATGCTGCGGACCTTATCGCGTCTTTGGGAAGTTAGCCCCGGGTTCGATCCGCACCATGTGCTGACATTTTACGTAGGGCTTCCCCCCTCGACAGAGGCGGCGGCGCCAGCCTCGGTCCGAGCCTCCCTTCTTCAACTTCACGACAGGCTTGCTTCCATTCCAGGTGTTCAGTCTGTGTCGCTGCTGCGAGGTTCCCTTCCCATGTGGGACGACGGAGAGGACCCATTCTGGATCGAAGGGCGGCCAAAGCCGCTGAGCGATAATGACAAATATTGGTCGATCTGGTCCGAAGTCGAGCCGGACTACTTGAAAGTGATGGGAATCCAGCTCGTGCGCGGCCGTTTCTTCACTTCCGAAGACTCGGAAAGTGCGCCGCATGTGGCGGTGATCGATCAGGATTTCGTCGAGAACTTTTTTCCTGGGGAAGATCCCCTCGGTAAGGTTTTCGTGGACGATTACGTTGGCCCGACAAAGATCGTTGGGGTGGTCGGGCACGTAAAGCAATGGGGCCTTGACGACAAGCTGGCGATACACGCGGAATTTTATGTTCCCTTCCGCCAGATTCCGGACAAATACATGTCGCGCGCGACTCGCAACACCACAGTGGTGCTGCGATCGACGGGCGAGCCACTCGGCCTTGTCGATACCATCCGCCACGAAATCCAGCAGATGAACAGTGAACAGGTGATGTTCAGCCCGCAGACGATGGACGATATTGTCTACAACCATTCAGTGATGGCGGAGCGGTTCTCGATGATTTTGTTGGTTGCGTTCGCCGCAATCGCCCTGCTGCTTGCGAGTGTCGGAATTTATGGCGTGGTTTCCTACATAGTGGGACAGCGAACGCGCGAGATCGGCGTCCGTATAGCTCTCGGTGCGCACCAAACCCATGTGTTGCGCTGGGTATTGGGCGAAGGCGCGCGCATGGCGCTGATCGGGGTTGGAGTTGGTCTCGCGGCTGCGCTCGTGCTTACGCGGCTGATGGCGGGATTGCTTTACGGTGTCAGCGCAATGGACCCGCTGACGTTCGCGGTTGTAGCCGCTCTCTTGATGACGGTCGCGATGGCTGCCTGCTACATCCCAGCCTGGCGAGCGATGCGCGTAGACCCCATGGTGGCGCTGCGGCATGAATGATTCCAGGTAGTCAGCGTCGCAGAACGCTTTTCTCGTATAACGCCTCACATCCCTGAAATGAGAATCACTCTGAGCCCTGTCCCGCGCATTCGGACTTGAGCCATTCCAGCGCATCTTTTTGCACGTTCGATTGATCGCCGAAGCCAGCGAGCCAGTGCACGCCGGGTTCGCGGCGAAACCAGGTGAGTTGGCGCTTCGCGTAGCGGCGAGTAGCTTGTTGAATCGCGGCGTGCGCCTCGCTTATCGTGAGCCGGCCTTGCAAGACAGACCGCAGTTCGCGGTAACCGATAAAGTCGAATGGCTTGGCGTCTTCGGGCAGCCCGGCAGCGAGTAAAGCACGGACCTCTTCAAGCCAGCCGATTGCGAGCATGGCGTCCGTTCTTGCATGAATCCGCTCGTACAGAGCTTCGCGGCCAGGGGCAAGGCCGATCTTTAGAGCGCGCCAACCCTGCAGCGGTGCCCGGCCGCTTCTGTGCAGTTCGGTGAGCGGCATTTTGGCGAGAAGGCAAACTTCGATCGCGCGAATCAGTTTCTGTTCGTCGGCAGCGGAGATTTTTTTAGCAGCCTGGGCATCGAGGCGCGACAAAATCCGGTGCAAATGCCCGGGACCATGCTCCTGCGCACTCCGTCGTAATCTTTCGCGAAGCTCTTCCGAACGCTGCGGAACATCGGCCAACCCTTCCAGGAGCGCGCGCAGATAGAGTCCCGTGCCGACGGTGAAAATCGGCAGGCGCGCGCGGCCGCGCAGGTCGTCGAGAACCGCCAGCGCCATCTGCCGATAGCCTCCCGCCGTTGCTGCTTCTTCCGCGCCTAGAACGTCAATCAGATGATGAGGAATTCCGCGGCGCTCGGCCAGCGCTGGCTTGGCCGTTCCAATGTCAAACCCGCGGTAAAGCTGCGTTGAATCGCACGCGACTACTTCCGCGTCGAGCTGTTGGGCCAGCCAAACGGCCAGCGCTGATTTTCCCGAAGCCGTGGGGCCGATGACGGCGACGAGCGGCAAATGCGCATTTTCCAGGCTCATCGAAACAGGAGGTGACGCGCGCGTACGAACAGAAAAATAAGCACAAACAGCGCTAGAAGAATGCTGCCTAGCACCTGTTGGCGCGCGGGTTTCACTAGTGTGAGTAGTCCGGCTGCAAATTATAGTAATACGTAAATCGCAGCTCGATATAGGGCCCGCTGAAAGCCGGCGGCAAAGGTTCAAACGGGTTCGATGTGCGGATGGAAGAAATCGCCGCGCGATCCAGGGGCTCCTTTCCGGAGCCAAATACTTTCACGGGTTCACCGTCCGGCACGCCGCCGTTTCTCATGATTTTGAACTGCAGGGATACGACGCCTTTGTCGCCTAGCTCGACGGATGCGGGCATTACCGCGAACCAATTGCGCTTTACGCTCTGATATACGCGCGCGAGATAGTCGTTGAAATCGACGCCCTCGGTCGGCGTCAGCATTTCAATGCCGGCGTTAGCAGTGCCTCGTCCTCCGCCTCCTGGCGCGCTGCGAGTGGGGATCTGCCCGCCGCCACCGATAGGACGAGGCGCGTTCATCTTCGAAGCCTCGCGCATGGAATCCTGAATCGACTGCCCTGGAGAGTTTTTAGGCAGCAGCAAACTGTTGGGCCTAGGCTGTTCCTCCGGAGTCTCCAGCTTCGGCGCCGGCCTGGGCACATCCGTTTTTGGAGTGGGCGCGGTGGTGTCTGGAGGGGGCGTGACATTGGGCTTTGGCACCGGGGCGCTCGGGAGTTCTTTCACCACGCGCTCCGGCTCTTTCGGAGCAGGCTCCGGCTTCGGCTCTGGCGGCGCTACTTTGCGGATAACGCGAGGGTCCACCTTCACGGCTGGCTGCTCGCGGACTCGAGGCGTGGGCCGCGGAGTCTCAAAGGCGCCGGGCGGCAGGAGCAGCGTCATCTGCCTGCGCGCGAGGTCAAGTTCAGCTTGCGTCTTCGGGCGCGCCGGAAAAACCTTGGGTTCGACGATGATGGCCAAAATCAAAAGGATGTGAAACACCACCGAGGAAATGTTTCTAGCCAGGTCGGACTTGGCGCGGTCGTCGGTGCGCGCCTCCGTGAGAAGATTGACTTGGCCAGTCAAGAAAATGTCGGGGTCGACGATCTCGGCCGGAAGAATGTTTTCCGAGGGAGCGATGATTTCTGGCGGCGCCGCACCCTGGGGAACCGTGACGCGCTCGTCCATCTCCGTCGGCTGCAAGGGCAGGTTGCTAGGTTCTTCGACGACAAAGTCTTCGCGCTTTATATCGCGCGGAACGACGGTGCGCGCGGCAACGGAATCGAGCGGCAAGGAAGATGGAATGTTGCTGTGCCCGTCCAAGGGAACAATCGGCAGCATCGCCGGGACGAGCGTGCGCTCATCCAGCGTGGAAGGGCGCCGCCGCGAAGTGGGAGCATCCGCGGCGGGCGGACGGGCGTTCAAAGGAACGAGTAAACGGGGGATCATTTTTCAGTTTTCTGTGCGGCCGCGAACGCTACCAGTTGGACGCGCTCTCCGTGCTCCTGGATGCTTGCCATTACGCGCGCGGCAAGTTCCAGGGCGGCTCGGCCGGCGGCGCCGTTGACGCGCGGCTCTGTGCGCGTGCGGACGGCTTCCACGAAGGATTCCAACTCGGCGCGCAGCGGCTCTACCGTGGACGCCGGGAGCTTCTCAAACGCGAACTCCGGCTGCGGTCCGGCTTTTTTCACGGCCACGCGCAGGGCGTCACGGCGGGCGTAATCGAGCGAAATGTATTCGTGCTGCTGAAAAAATCGCACCTTGCGTACGCGTTCGGTGGAAACGCGGCTCGCCGTCACATTGGCAACCGCGCCTCCGGCAAATTCCAAACGGGCATGGGCGATGTCCACTTTGTCCGTGAGCACGGGAATCCCGACCGCCTTCACTTCCGTAACCGGCTGCTTAACTAGCGCGAGCAGAATGTCGAGGTCGTGGATCATCAGGTCGTAGATCACATCGACGTCCAGGCTGCGCGGTGTGAACACTCCCAGCCGGTGTACCTCAAAAAAGAGCGGCTGATTCAGAATAGGCTCAACGGCCAGCACTGCCGGGTTGAATCGCTCGACGTGGCCAACCTGGAGCAAGCGCTTGTACCGCTTTGCCGCTGCCAGCAGCGCGTCTGCCTCAGCAAGACTTTTCGCCATGGGCTTCTCGACAAGGACGTCGAGGCCCATTTCCATCAAGCGGCAGCCGGTCTCCGCGTGCTCGGCAGTTGGCACGGCCACGCTGACGGCGTCGGCTCGTCCGCGCAGCTCATCAAGGGCGTCGAAAGCATGGGTCCGGTATTCGGCGGCGGCGGCTTGCGCTCGCTCGACGTTTTTGTCGAACACGCCGACCAATTCGGCGCCCTGCATTTCGCGGTACACGCGCGCGTGATTCCGCCCGAATTCACCGGTTCCAACAACGGCGACGCGCACCTTTCCCGCTTGCGTAGCCGCCGTCATTCCCTGTTCATTCCAGCCAAGGTCTCTTTTGGTTCCGCAGACGCCGGAGCAACCGCCTGGATGGCAATTCCCGCCGCGTCCGCCAGTTCCATTAATTTTGCCCGATCAAACAGCAAGGTCCGCCCGGCGTCGACCACCAGAGCGGTGGCTTGCGCCTTCTTCATGTGTTCGATGGTGGGCAGACCGATCACGGGTACATCGAAGCGCATGTCTTGCCCCGGCTTGCTGACTTTCACCACCACCAGCGGTTTCCCGCCGGCGATTCGTGCGGCGCGCGCGATGGTTTCGTCGGTGCCTTCCATGGCTTCCACGGCCACGCAGGCGCGGTCGGAAATCACCACGGTTTGGCCGATATCCATGCCGGAGATTTGCCGCGCGACGCCGATGCCGTAAGCGATGTCGGCCGCCTCGCGTGCGTCAGGGGCGCGTCGCGTCAGAACGCCCGGCTCCGGCACCAGCGGCTTCAGAAACAGAGTCGAATCGACAAGGCGAATGCCTTCGTCTTCCAGAACGCGCGCCACGGCGCCAATGAGCGAATCCGTATTCTTGCGCGGCAAGGAAAACAGCAGCTTAGCCAGCTTCCAGTCCGGCCGGATGGAGCTGAAAATTTTGTTGTGCTTCACTTGCCCGGCCATCACCGCTTGCGTCACGCCTTCCTGATGCATCAAGTCGATCGCTTTGCTCAATTCCCCGAGGCTGACCCAGTGCAGGCGTTTCGCGGAGCGCTCCAACTCCGGCGCGGCTTCTTCCTTCAGCGCAATCACGGCCATCTCGATGCCCTGACTCCGCGCGCCTTCGAGAACCAGAAACGGAAATCGCCCGTTGCCTGCAATCAGGCCCCATCCCGTCGTGTTCGTGTCTGCGTTGACCATGAAATCCGTATCGAGTCGCCCTACTTCACAATTCCGCGTTCCGCCGTCTCGATGAAGCGAATCAATTCTTGAACGTCTTCGGAGTCACCAAACGATTTGCGCATTTCCGCGAGCGCCTGGGTGGTGTTCATCTTCGAGCGTAGGAGCAAGCGAAACGCGCGCTGCAGAGCCTTGAGGCGCTCCTTGGAAAATCCTTTGCGCTCGAGCCCAATCGTGTTGGCGCCGTAGCTCTTCGTTTCGCGCTCCGTCACTACGCGCGAAAACGGCGGCACATCCTGCGTGATCACCGTGGACGCTCCGATGTACGCATAGCGGCCGACGCGGCAAAATTGATGCACCGGCGACTGAAAACCGATCGTGGCGTAATCCTCCACGGTCACATGGCCGGCGAGCGTAGCTCCGTTCACAAACAGAATGTGATCGCCGACGTGACAATCGTGGCCAACGTGCGATGACGCGAGGAACAGATTGGCGCTGCCAATTGTGGTTTTCCCGCCGCCGCCGACCGTGCCACGACTGATGGTCACGTATTCGCGAAAAGTGTTGCCGTCGCCGACCTCGAGTTCCGTTTTCTCGCCTCGAAACCGAAAGTCCTGCGGGTCACCGCCGACCGAGCAAAATGGATGAAACACATTGTTGCGGCCGATCTTCGAGGGGCCCTGCACCACCGCGTGCGAATGCAGCACGCAGCCCTCGCCCAGTTCGACGTGATCGCCTATTACCGCGTAAGGGCCGACGCGAACGCCTGAACCAATTTTCGCGCTGGCCGCGACGATCGCTAACTCATGAACCTGCGACGAACTCATTTTGTGGATACTTCCACTCTGGCAGGAGCGGGAACGCGATCGACCATTTTGCACATCAAGGTCGCTTCCGCGGCGAGCTGGCCGTCTACAGTTGCGCGGCCCTCTAGTTTGCAAAAATCGCCGCGCCAGGAAATCACATTCATTTCGATCTTCAACTGGTCGCCGGGCACCACTGGCCGCCGGAAGCGCGCTCCGTCCACAGCCACGAAGTACAGCAGCTTGTTTTCGCGATCCGGAACTTCCTGCAGCAGCAGCAAGCCGCCGGTCTGCGCCATCGACTCGATGATCAGCACGCCCGGCATAATCGGCTGACCTGGGAAATGTCCCTGAAAAAACGATTCGTTGATGGTTACATTCTTTACGCCCACCACGCGCTTCAGCCGCTCCATCTCCACAATCGCATCGACGAAGAGAAACGGATAGCGGTGTGGCAGTATCTTCTGAATTTCCGTGACGTCCAGTATCATGGCGCTCCCGTAGCCGCGCACACCTGCGGCCCCTGTGTTCCCGGCAAACCTATAATTATATGCGAAGCCGGGGGGTTTGCTGACGAGTCTTTGCGCTAACGGCATGGGCGCTGCTAGCATGTCCCGGCGATGACTGAACCGAGCTTACCCGGTGCCCTGCTCCGCATGCTAAAGCCGCGGTTGCCGCAGATGCTCTCCGCGCTGCGCACATTTGTCGTGGCGGAATCGCCAAGCCTGGAGAAATCGCCGGCCGACCGTTGCTGCACAATCGTCGCCGAAGAGTGGCGCAAACACGGAGCGCGCGTCGAACGCCTTGCGCAGAAGCATCGCGGCGACCATCTGCGTATCACTTGGCAGCCGCCAGTATCGCGAGTGGTGGGACAGCTTCTCGTTCTCGGCCACTATGACACGGTCTACGCCACCGGGACACTTGCGAAAATGCCTTTTCGCATCTCTGGCGGCAAAGCTTACGGCCCCGGCACGTTCGACATGAAGGCCGGGATCATACAGGCCCTTTTCGCGCTGGACGCTCTTCAGCAAATCCAAACGCCGCTTCGCAAACGCATTGTCTTTCTCTGGACCTCGGACGAAGAGATCGGCAGCGATTCCTCCCGCAAACTCATCGAAACAGAAGCTCGCCGCAGCGACGCCGTTTTTGTGCTCGAGCCTTCGCTGGGACCGCGCGGCTTGCTGAAAACGGCGCGCAAAGGCGTGGGCGAAGCGGAAATTATCGTGCACGGCCGCGCTTCGCATGCAGGGCTGGCGCCTGAGCAAGGCGTGAACGCGGTGCATGAACTGGCGCGGCACATTGCTCGATTGGAGCAGTGGAACGATTTGCGCCGCGGCATCAGCGTGAACGCCGACGTTATCGAGGGCGGCACGCGCGTCAACGTTATCGCCGAGCGTGCTCGCGCCGTCATCGATCTCCGCGCGCTGCGCCTTGCGGACATGCGACGCATCGAGAAACGCTTGC
>WNFR01003011.1_pt1 | contig 22430 bp, 23 predicted proteins | sample 5400221 | NCBI WGS metagenome assembly WNFR01 (sample SAMN13153357, study PRJNA577476) | soil metagenome | isolation source: 40 cm soil under Madrone tree | place: USA:California | collected 2016-06-14 | reverse complement strand
CGACCTGACAGATGCCGAGCATGGCGCGCTGCCACATGTCGTGGTCGTCGCACTCGGCGATCGAGACGGTGAACTTGTCGCGCACGCGCGCCTTGATCCTCCGCAGCACGCTGCGCTTGCCCTTCAGCGAGTGGTTCTCGTGAATGAAGAGCGTCAGGCGTAGGACCCCGACGGTCACGGCAGCGCCTGCCCGCCGTCAGACGCGGCGCTCGACCTGCGCCTGTCCTCCGCCGGCCCCGTGACGCGCCACCGGCGCCAAATGCCGCGCGACTTCCTCCATCTCGAAGACCTCGACGACGTCGCCTTCTTTGATGTCGGGGAAGTTCTCGAGGGTGAGTCCGCACTCGTAGCCGGCGACGACCTCGCGTGCGTCGTCCTTGAAGCGTCGCAGCGTGCCGATCTTTCCTTCGTGCACCACGACGTTGTCGCGGATGACGCGCGCGCGCCCGCCGCGGACGATCTTGCCGTCGGTGACGAAGGATCCGGCAACGCGTCCCGCGCTCGGGATCGTGAAGATCTGCCGCACCTCCGCCTTGCCGACGGTGCGCTCGCGCAAGGTCGGCTCGAGGAGACCCTCGAGCGCGTCGCGGACGTCGCTCACGACCTCGTAGATGATGTTGTAGAGGCGGATGTCGACGCCTTCGCGGCCCGCCAAGTCCTGCGCCTTCGACTCCGGACGGACGTTGAAGCCGATCACGATCGCATTGGACGCGGCGGCGAGCAGCACGTCGGACTCGTTGATGCCGCCGACGGACGAGTGGATGACCGAGAGCTTCACCTCGTCGGTGGAGAGGCGGGTGAGCGCGTCGCGAATGGCCTCGACGGACCCCTGCACGTCCGCTTTCAAGACGACCTTCAGCGCCTTCACGCCGCCCGCTTGGATCTGTTGATACAGATCCTCCAGCGAGACCTTGCTGGTCGTGGCGAGCTCGCTCTCGCGCTGCTTCGCGCGGCGATGCTCCGCGACCTGCCGCGCCTTCGCCTCGTCGGCGACCGCGATGAACGTGTCGCCGGCCGCGGGCACGCCGGTGAGGCCGAGGATCTCGACCGGCATCGACGGGCCGGCGCTCTCGAGCTTGCGCCCGCGATCGTCGATCATCGCGCGGATGCGGCCGTACTCGAGACCGCAGACGAACGCGTCGCCGACCTTCAGCGTACCCTCTTGCACCAACACGGTCGCGACCGGGCCGCGACCGCGGTCGAGCTTCGCCTCGATGATCGCGCCGCGCGCGCGCCGGTTGGCGTTGGCGGAGACCTCGAGCACGTCGGCTTGCAGCAGCAACATCTCGAGGAGGTGTGGAATGCCCTCTTTGGTCTTCGCCGAGACCGGGACGACGATGGTATCGCCGCCCCACGCTTCCGGCGCGAGGCCGTGGTTCGCGAGGTCGCGCGTGACCCGCTCCGTGTCGGCCTCGGGCTTGTCGATCTTGTTGACCGCGACGATGATCGGCACCTCGGCGGCGCGCGCGTGATCGATCGCCTCCTGCGTCTGCGGCATGATGCTGTCGTCGGCAGCGACGACGAGCACGACGAGGTCCGTCACCTGCGCGCCGCGCGCGCGCATTGCGGTGAACGCTTCGTGGCCCGGCGTATCCAGGAAGGTCACGCGCCGCGTGCCGACATCGACGGCGTAGGCGCCGATGTGCTGGGTGATGCCCCCGGCCTCACCGGCGGTGACGTTCGCCTGGCGAATGGCGTCGAGGAGCGACGTCTTGCCGTGGTCGACATGACCCATGATCGTGACCACCGGTGGACGCGGCTGGCGCTCGGTGTCGTCCGGCGCCTCCTCGGGGCCGGTCTCGAGGAGCGACTCGACGTTCAGCGCGACGTTCTCGACGCTGTAGTCGAACTCCGACGCGACGAGCGTCGCCGTATCGTGGTCGAGCACCTGGTTGACGGTCGCCATCATGCCCATGTCCATGAGCTTGCGGATGACCTCGCTCGACTTGACGCCGATCGCCTTGGCGAGATCGCCGACGGTGATCGCCTCCGAGATTCTCACGACGCGCTTGCTGGCCTTGGGCGTCGTGATCTCCGTGCGGTGCTGCTCCTTGCCGGGCAGCGCGCGCTTTTTCCGGCGCAGCTTGCCCCCGGGGCGGCGATCGCGCTCGAGCGTCTCGAGCATGTCGGTCTTCTTGATGACCTTGCGCTTCTTTTTCTTGCCGAGGTCGACGTCCTTGGCGGCGCCGGGCGTCTCGGCAGGTGCAGGCGTTCCCGGACGCGGGCGAGCGACGGCACCGGGCCGGTCGCCGGCCCCGGCACGGCGCGGCTCGGGACGCGCCGGCGGGGCGGCCTTTTTCAAGTCGATGCGGCCGAGGACCCGCACCGACTGCGGCGCGTCGTCGAGGCGCGACGGTGCCGGCGCGGCAGCGATCTCACTCGTCGCAGAGGGCGCGGCCTCAGCCTCAGCCGCCGTTTCGACGGCAGATGCCTCAATCGGCGCCGCTTCCGGCTCTCCGATCGCCGTCTCCTCCACGGCCTCGCCGCTCGCGGCGATTTCGTCGGCGACGGGCGGCGTCGCCTCGTCGATGAAAAACGGCACCGCGACCGCGTCATCGACCTCGGGCTCGACGTCGGCGACGGCGGCAGATTCCGCCGCTGCGGGCCGCATCTCGTCGGGCGTCGCGGGCGGAATCTCCTCGCGCTTCAGAACCTCGACGCGTTGCGTGCGGCGGCGGATGACGTTGGCGCGGACACGATTCTCGACGACCTGCTCGCGCGACGTGACCATCTGCTCTTCATCGGCGTCCTTTTCGGTCACGACGCGCTCGGAGACGATGCGCTCCGCGCCGATCGTCACCAGCGCCTTGTCGCGCAGTCCGAGCGCCTCGCGGATGCGCGCGATCTGGTCGTCGCTGAGCGAGCTCTGCGACTTCTTGTTGCGGATCCCGAGCCGCTCGATTTTCGCGAGCACGTCCTTGGTCGAGACGTTCCATTCCTTGGCGAGCTCGTGAATGCGTTTCTTGGCGGCGGTCAAGCCTGCACCTCCGAAAACAACGCGCGCAACGCTGCGCGTTGCGGTTTAGGTATCACGCAGCGAAGGGAGCGCACAAACCCGCCGCGCCGCGCGAACGTGTCGAGACACGTCGCACGCGCGTGTATCCACGCGCCGCGGCCGGCGGCGCGCTTGCCAGCGTCGACGGATAACCGGCCGTCGCACGCGATCACGCGCGTCAGCGTCGCACGCGTGTCGCGCTCGCGACAGCCGACGCACGTTCGAATGGGACCGACGATCGTGTGCATGGGTCGCACCGGCTTACGCGCCATCCTCCCCCGACGGGCCGCTTGCGGCGCCCGGCGTCGCGTCGCCGGTCGGCTCCTCGTCGCCTGAGGGCGTTTCGGCGCCCTCGCCCGACGCGGCCTCGGCACCTGCGCCCGCGCCCGCTGCAGCCTCGGCCGCTGCAGCCTCGGCCGCCGCAGCCTCGGCCGCTGCAGCTTCCGCCGCGACCGCCTCGGCCGCTGCCGCCGCGACCGCCTCGGCCGCTGCCACCTCGGCCGCGGCAGCGTCGGCAACGGCGCGCGCCTCCGCCTCGACGCGCTTTTGCTCGACGTGCTTTTGCGCGGCTGCGATGATCGTCGTCGCCTTTTCGGCGCTCACGCCGTCGACCTGCGTCACCGTCTCGACGTCCGAGGTCGCCAGCTCCTCCGCCGATTTGAAGCCGTGCTGATAGAGGAGCTCCGCCGTCACGTCACCGATTCCCGGCACCGAGACGAGCGAGGCCCGTGCGTTCCGCGCCTCCTCCTCGGCCTCGGCCTCGCCGCGAACGTCGAGCCGCCAGCCGGTGAGGCGCGACGCCAACCGCACGTTCTGGCCCTTCTTGCCGATCGCCAGCGACAATTGATCGTCGGGGACGATCACCTCCATCGCGCGCTCGTCCTCGTCCATGATGATCTTGGAGACCTTGGCCGGCGACAGCGCGCGGCACACGTACTCCGCTTGATCCGCCGTCCACGGCACGATGTCGATCTTCTCGCCGCGCAGCTCCTGCACGACGGACTGCACGCGCGTGCCGCGCATGCCGACGCAGGCGCCGACCGGATCGACGTCGCTGTCGTTCGAGTAGACCGCGATCTTCGCGCGCCCGCCGGGCTCACGCGCGGCGCCCTTCACCTCGACGATGCCCTCGTAGATCTCCGGCACCTCTTGCTCGAAGAGCTTGATCAGAAGTCCCGGGTGCGTGCGCGAGAGGACGATCTGCGGCCCTTTGCTCGTGAGCTCGACGTCGAGGATGAAGGCACGAATGCGGTCGCCCTGGCGGTAGCGCTCGCGCGGGATCTGTTCTTTCTCGGGAAGGATGGCGTCCGTGCGGCCGAGGTTCACGATGATGTTCTTGCGCTCGAAGCGCTGCACGATTCCCGAGAAGAGCTCGCCTTTGCGATCCTTGAACTCGTTGAAGATGATGCCACGCTCGGCCTCGCGGACGCGCTGAATGATGTTCTGCTTCGCCGCCTGCGCGGCGATGCGGCCGAACTTCTCCTGCGACAGCTTCGACAGCAGCTCGTCGCCGACCTCGGCGTCCGGGTCGAGCGTCGCCTTCGCATCCTTCACGGTGATGTGGTTCGCCGCATCGGTGACCTCGTCGACGACCGTCTTGATCTCGAAGAGCTCGACCTCGCCGATGTCGGGGTTGAACTTGGCCTCGATCTGGTGCTCGAGCCCGAAGGTGCGCCGCGCCGCCGACAGCATCGCGTCCTCGAGGGCGGCGATGATGATCGTCTTGTCGATGCCTTTTTCTTTGCTCACCTGCTCGATGACGCGGTTCAGATCCGGAAGCATCGTCGGTCCCTCCTACCGCGCGCCGGAGCGCTGGGCGGCCCGGCGCTCGCGCCGCCGGGGACGTACCCCGGCGGCAGCGCCTTGCGTGAACTGGTGCTGGTACTGTGCGCGCGCAATGGCATCGAACGCGATCGTGTGCGGCTGCCCGTCGTCGGTCGTAACGATGACGCCGTGCTCGTCGACGGCAGCCAGCACGCCGCGGAACGACTGTCGGCCCGCGATCGGCTCGCGCGTGCGCACCTGCACGCGCTTCCCGACGTACGCGAGAAAGTGCGCGGGGCGGGTGAGCGGTCTATTGATGCCCGGCGACGACACCTCGAGCGTAAACGAACCGGGAACGGCCTCAGGCTGCGCGTCGAGCACGTCGGATATCTCGCGGCTCGCGCGCGCGAGCTCGTCCAACGAGACGCCGCCGGGCTTGTCCATCAGCAGCCGCAGGATGGTCCCATGGCCCTCGCGTCGATGCTCGACGTCGACCAGCTCGAGGCCGGCGTCGATCGCGATCGGCTCGACGATCTCCCACACCCGCATCGTTTTCGGATCGGTTTCCACTTTCGCTCTTTTCAGCCGATGCGACCGCAAGCCCGCCCTGCGCGACCGGGGGCCGAGAGCACAACACCAGTTCGGTTCAGGAGACCCCGCCGCGGGGAAGACTGGCCGAGCACATCGGCCCCAAAACAAAAAAAGCGGGCACGGGCCCACTTTTTGGCCAACAACTATGCGGGAATTAACACGAGTAGGCGACGCGTGCAAGCACGACTATCCCGCGTACTGGGACGAGTTGCGAGCACGACGAGGCGCAGCTGGTACTGGGGCGAGTTGCGAGCGAGACGAGGCGCGAGCGAAGCGAGCAGCGCAGGCGTAGCGGAGCTACGCCGAGCAGCGGAGCGACCGAGCAACGAAGTATCGCGACGCAAATCGCCCCAGTACCTTCAGTCGTACATTTGGTCGATCAGATTGCGAAACCGCTCGGTCACGACCTTCCGCTTCACTTTGAGGCTCGGCGTGAGCTCGCCCGTCTCCTGAGCAAAGTCGCGATCGAGAATGCGGAAGTACTTGATGCTCTCGTAGGACGCGAGCTGCTGGTTGACGGTCTGCACCTCGGCCTCGATCAGCTCGACGACCTTCGGATGTTGGACGAGCGCGGTCCGCTCGCCGACGTCCAGCTGCTGCGTCTGCACGAAGCGCTCGACCTCGTCGAAATCGATCGTCACGAGCGCGACGCAGTACTTGCGATTGTCGCCGATCACGACCGCCTGGCTGATGTGCGGCTGCGTCTTCAAGAGGTTTTCGATGTTCTGCGGCGCGACGTACTTGCCGCCCGACGTCTTGATGAGGTCCTTCTTGCGGTCGGTGATCCGCAGGAACCCATCGGCGTCGATCTCGCCGATGTCGCCGGTGTGGAACCAGCCGTCGCGATCCCATGTCTCCGCCGTCGCCTCGGGGCGTTTGTAGTAGCCCTGCGCGATGTTCGGCCCTTTCGCGAGGATCTCGCCGTCGGCGGCGATCTTCAACGTCACGCCGTCGATCGCCTGACCGACGGTGCCGAACTTGAAGTGATCAGGGCGGTTCACGGTGAGGATCGGCGTCGTCTCCGTGAGGCCGTAGCCTTCGAGGATGAGAATGCCCGCGGCATGGAAGAACTCCATGATCTCGCGCGCGAGCGGCGCGCCGCCCGAGACCATGAGCCGTACGCGTCCGCCGAGCACCTGGCGGATGCGCGAGAAGACGAGCGCGTCCGCCGCCGTCGACTGCGCCCACGTGAGCAGCGGCACCGGCCGGCGCTCCTGCTCGGCGAGACTGCGCTCGCGCCCGACGCCGAGCGCCCAGTCGAAGAGCATCTGCTTCACCGTGTTGCTCGACTCGCGCGTGCCCATGATGCGGGCGTAGATCTTCTCGAAGATGCGCGGCACCGATGGGATGACGTGCGGCCGCACCTCGGCGAGCTCCGGCGCAACGGCGTCGACCGACGACGCGAATGCCGTCGTCGTCCCGATCCAGAGGCCGTGATACTCGAGCATGCGCGCGAACGAGTGCGCCAACGGCAGGAACAAGAAGTCGATCTCGCCCTCGCGCGCGAGGCCGATCGTCTCGACCGCCTCGAGCGCCGCCAAATGATTGCCGTGCGTCTGCATGACGCCCTTCGGCGGGCCGGTGGTGCCCGAGGTATAGACGATGGTCGCCAGATCGTCACGTCCGAGCGCCGCCATCCGCGCCGCGAGCGTCTTCTCGGCGTGCGTGAGCGCGGCGCGTCCGCGGGCCCGCAGGTCATGCAGCATGACGACGTCGTCGCCATCGGCATCGCCCTCGACTAGGATGAGCCGCTCCACCTCGACCGAGCAGCGCGTACCGTCGAGCTCGAAGCCTTCGCGTTGCGTGCTCCGGATCTTCTCGAGCTGCTTCGCGTCCTCGACGACGCAGAAGCGCGACTCGGAGTTCGCCAGGATGTACCCGCACTCGTGCGGCAGATTCGACTGGTAGATCGGCACCGAGACCGCGCCGCATGCGTACGTCGCGATGTCCGCCTCGACCCACTCCGGACGCGTCGAGGAGAGAATTGCGACCCGTTCTCCCGGCATGAGCCCGAGCTCGAGGAGCCCGGCCGCGGTCTCGCGCACGGCGGTCGCGGTCTCCTCCCACGTCACGTCTTGCCACGCGGCGTCGCGCTTGACGGTGCAGCGTGGCTTGGCGGCCCGCACGGCAGCGCGATCGAAGAACATCTCGGCGAGATTGCGATACGCCATCCGCTGCTCCTTGCGTTCAGGCGTCGCGCTGCGAGACGTCCGCGACGGTTTCGTGCAGCGTGACCAGCCCCACGATCTGATAGCTACGCTTGCCGCCCGGCGTCTGGACCTCGACCTCGTCGCCGACGGCGCGATTCACGAGCGCGCGGCCGATCGGCGAGCTCAGCGAGATGGCGCCGCTCGCCGCATCGACCTCCTCGGGGAACACGATGCGATACTCGACCGTCGCTCCCTCTTTCACGTCCTCGACGGTGACCCGGCTGCCGTATGCGACGACGTCATGCGGGATCGACGCGAGGGTGTACATCGCGAGCTCGCGGATGCGGCCCTGCATCTGTCCGATGCGTGCGCGTACGAACTCCTGCCGCGATTTGGCGGCTTCGTACTCCGCATTTTCGGAGAGATCGCCGTGCGACGCGGCCTCGTGCAGCTCCTTCGGGAGCTTGACGTTGAGCTCGTACAGGAGGTCCTGCAGGTCCTTTTTCAGGCGCGTGACGACTGGAAGCTCCATTGAGGTTCCTCCGAAGCGGCGGATGCTAGCCGCAAGCCATTTGACAAGTCAAAATGATTACGCCCCCGTGCGCTCGGCCGCTGCGCGGCCGATGCTCCGATGGGCGTCGCGGCGCGAAGTGAATTCGCGCCGCTCCCTCGCGCGGCTTCGCCGCGCATCGACCAGTGAATTCGCGCCGCTCCCTCGCGCGGCTTCGCCGCGGCATCGCCCAGTGAACCGCTACGTCTGGTAGGGCCGAGGGGCGTGTCAGCCGTTGTTCGCGAGAATGGAGCGGACGATCTCGGCGGCGCGTTTGCCGTCGTATTGGCCGGGGTGACGCTCTTTGAGGCGCGCCATGATCGGGCCCATCGCATTCAGGCCGTCGGCGCGCCAGCTGCGGACGAGATTCGTCAGCTCGGCGTCGTCGAGCTGCGCCGGAAGATAGCGCGCCAGGATCGCGCGCTCGGCGGTGTTTTGGGCGACCAAATCGTCGCGGCCGGCGTTCCGCGCGTATCCCTCGGCCTCCTCGCGTTGCTTCGCCTCACGTTGCGTGAGCGCGACGATCTCGGCCGCACCGATCTCCGCTCCGCCGCGCTCGATCCGTTGATTGGCGACTGCGGCGAGGAGCCCACGGAGGACGTACACCGTCGGCATGTCGCGCGCCTTCATCGCGGCTTGCAGATCTTCGCGCAGCGTCGCTTCCGTGGCCATCCGTGTGCACCTCGCGCTCCCGGCCGCGTCCTGCGGCCGCTGCGCCCGCGCTCAACGGCGGGTCGTGAAGACCTTGTCCGGCTTCACCCCCGGATCGTGTGAAGCGTAGGCGAACCAATTCCTCACTTCCATGAGGAACGTATCCTTCCCGTGTGTATACCAATACATCGATGCCAGCCCGAGCAGCAGACCGGTCAGAAAACGTCGCATGGCGCCGTCCTTTCTGCCCCTCCGGCACTGCCCAGTGAAAAAGTGTAGCGGCGCGCTCGCGGTCGTGTCCAGCCGGTTTCGGCGCGGGTGCTATCGTACGCCCTACCCCGGGCGACGCCGTGTCGGCGGCGGCGCGACGTCGCCCGGGGGACGGGTCGTCGACGCCGCGCCGGTACCGCGCTCGCGGAGGCGGCGAACATCCGCCGCCGTCTGGCGGGGCGCCACGCCCATGTCAGCGAGGAGCCGGTTCGCCATGTCCGCGGTGACCTGATCCCGCATCGATCCCCGGCCGTTGGGATCGGCCGCCAGGACGGCCTCGATCTTCGCACGCGGGACGCCGCTTGCGATGAACCGATCGAGCAGCTGACTCAGCCCGACCTCACCACGGTGACGCGCGTACACGTCGAGCAATACGCCGCAGTCATCACATTGACGACGCATCATCCCGGCGCGCTGCCCGCAATATCGACATCGCACGTTGCACCACCTGTCATGGTCGCGTACGGTTCGTGCGCCCTCGGCCCGCGCGGAGGTTCTCCGCATGCGATCCGCCATCCGACGCGTCGCGGCCGCGACGCTCGACGCACTCTGCCCCGAGCGCTGCGCCGGGTGCGGCGCCGTCGTCGCGGCACACGTGCTCTTTTGTCACGCGTGTCGTGACGCGGTCAACGTGCTCGGCCCGCCCGAGTGCGAGCGCTGCGGCTGCCCGCTCCGCGGCGGCTCCTGCTGCGAGCGCTGTGTGCTCGACGCGGACGACGCGATTCGTCGCGCGCGTGCCTTTGCGCGCTACGAGACCGGCGTCGCGGGTCATCCGGTCGCGCGCGCGGTGCACGCGTTCAAGTACGCCGGCACATGGCGGTTCGCGGCGCGCTTTGCGGCCGCGATGCTCGTGCGTGTCCCGGCGACGGTCGCGGCGCCGCTCGTCGTGCCGGTGCCGCTGCACCGCACCCGCCTCCGCAGCCGGGGGTACAATCAGAGCGCGATGCTCGCCGAGCACGTCGCCCGCGCACGTGGCTGGCCGCTCGCCCTCGCGTTCCTCGTCCGCACGCGCGACACGGCATCCCAGACGGCGCTCACCGCGGCTGCCCGCACGGCGAACGTCGCCGACGCGTTCGCGGTCGCCCGTCACGGCGCCGCGCGCCATCGGGACGTGCTGCTCGTCGACGACGTCTGGACGTCGGGCGCGACGGCGCGCGCCGCGGCACACGCGCTCCGCCTTGGCGGCGCCCGCGCGGTCGACGTGCTCACCTTCGCGCGCGTCGCCGACCCGCGCTATGAATCGGGCGTGTGAGCGATGCGCATCGTCACGATTGGGAGGAGCGCTACCGCCGCAGCGCAACCGCGGCGCACCCTTCGCCGTTCGTCGTCACCGCCCTCGATCTGCTCGCGCGGCGCGAGGCGCCGACGATGGCGGGACGGCGCTACCCAACCGTCGAGCCGCGCCGCGCGCTCGACGTCGCGTGCGGTGCCGGCCGTCACGCGCTCCTCCTGGCGGCGCGCGGCTACCGCGTCGTCGCCCTCGATTTCGCACGCCCCGCTCTCGCCGCGCTTCGCGCCCGCGCAGCGGATATGCGTGTCGACCGATCGATCGATGTCGTCGCTGCCGACGCGACGTGCTGGGCATTGCGGCCGGCATCGTTCGACGCCGTAGTCGTCGTCGACTTCCTCGACCGGCCGCTCTTGCCGACGTTGCGCGCCGCCGTCGCGCCCGGTGGCGCGCTCGTGATGGAAACCTTCATGGTCGGCCAGGAGCGCCATGGCCATCCGCGGAACCCGGCGTATCTCCTCCAGCCCGGCGAGCTGCGCGACGCGTGCGGCGGCTGGACGGTGGTCCTCGCGCACGAAGGCGAGAGCACGGCCGGCGCGCCGGCATGTCGCGCCGGAATCGTGGCCGTGCGGCCGCGCGACGTTGACAGCACGGGACGTTTCGGGTCCTATCCGCGTCGATGACGGCAGGCGCGACGTACGCTGCGGCCGGCGTCGACATCGACGCTGGCGAGCGCCTCGTGCGGCGCATCGCGCCGCTCGCCCGCCGCACGCGCCGCCCCGAAATCCTCGCCGGGGTCGGCGGCTTCGCCGCGCTCGCGCGTATCCCGCGTCGCTATCGCGAACCGCTGCTCGTCACCTGCACCGACGGTGTGGGCACGAAGCTGCGGATCGCCTTCGCGCTCGACCGCCACGACACGATCGGAATCGACCTCGTCGCGATGAGCGTCAACGATCTCCTGACGGTGGGGGCCGAGCCGCTCCTTTTTCTCGATTACTTCGCGACCGGCGCCCTCGATGTCCGTCGCGGCGCCGCGCTCGTACGCGGCGTCGCCCGCGGGTGCCGCCTCGCCGGCTGCAGCCTCGTCGGCGGCGAGACGGCCGAGCTGCCATCCTTCTACGCGCGCGGCGAGTACGACGTCGCCGGCTTCGCGGTCGGCGTGGTGGAACGGCGGCGCGTGATCGACGGCCGCCGCATCCGTCCGGGTGACGCGCTCGTCGGGCTGCCGTCCGCCGGTCTGCACAGCAACGGGTACGCGCTCGCGCGCGCCGTCCTCCTCGAGCGCGCACACCTCGCGCTCGACGCCGTGCCGGCGGGCCTGCGCGTGCCGCTCGGCGCCGAGCTCCTGCGGCCGACCCGCATCTACGTACGGCCGGTGCTGGACCTGCTCGCCAAGGCGCCGCAGGCGGTGCGCGGCATGGCGCACATCACGGGCGGCGGTCTTCCGGGCAACGTCCCACGCGTCCTTCCGGCGGGCTGCCGCGCCGTCATCCGGCGCGGCACGTGGCGGACACCGCCGATCTTCTCCCTCGTCGAGCGCCTCGGACGGGTCTCACGACGCGAGATGGACCGCACGTTCAACAACGGGATCGGCTTCGTGCTCGTCGTCGCGCGCGCTCACGCGGACGCCGTCGTCGCCCACTTCCGCGCCCGCCGCCTGCGCCCTGCCGTCATCGGCGAGATCGTGCGCGGGAAGCCCGGACTCGACTTCATCTGATGGCGCGGCCGCTCGCGCTCGGCGTCCTGCTCTCGGGCAGCGGCACCAATTTGCAGGCGCTGATCGACGCGATCGCGGCGCGCGAGCTCGATGCGCGAATCGCCGTCGTCGTCAGCAACCAACCCGCCGCCGGCGGGCTCGCGCGGGCGCGCACGCACGGCATCCCGACCGTCGTGGTGCCGCACGGCGATTTTCCCTCGCGCGCGGCGTTCGACGCGCGGCTCGTCGAGGTGCTGCACGCACACGGCGTCGAGCTGGTTGTCCTCGCCGGCTTCATGCGTCTCGTCACGCCCGTTCTTCTCGCCGCGTTCCCGGCGCGTGTGCTCAACATCCATCCCGCGCTGCTGCCCGCATTTCCGGGTCTGCACGCCGAGCGGCAGGCGCTGGCGCATGGCGCTCGCGTGACCGGCGTCACCGTCCACTTCGTCGACGAGCACGCCGATCACGGACCGATCATCCTGCAAGTCGCGGTGCCGATCCTGCCCGACGACGACGAGGAGCGGCTCCATCTCCGCGTCCAGCGCCAGGAGCACCGCGCCTACGCGCAGGCGATTCAGTGGATCGCCGAGGGACGCGTCCGCATCGACGGCCGGCGCGTGCTCGTCGATGGCGCGCCGATCGATGCCGACGCGGCGCTCGCGAGTCCTCGTGTCGCTCAGCGCACGTCGTCGTAGAGCCGGCGCAGCCGCGCCGGCGAGACGCCGAGCGCGTGCGCGAGGCGCAACCCCCACATCAACGCCACTGTGCGCAGCGCGCCGCGCCGTTCCCAGCGTCGCCCCGAGGTGACGACGCGCGCGCGCAAGCACGCGATCCTTCCGCACCGCTTCAGCGCCGCCGTCAGGCGCACGTCCTCGAAGAGCGGTACCGCCGGATAGCCGCCAAGCGCCGCGAACACCGTGCGGCGCACGAAAATGGCCTGGTCGCCGGTCGCGATGCCCGTCCAGCGCGATCGCCAATTCATCCCGGCGGCGACGAGCGGCAGCCACCTGCTCGTACCGTCGAGATACACGTCGAAGCGGCCGCCGACGACCGCAGCGTCCGCGAGCGCGGCGGCGATCGCGACGTCGAACGCGCGCGGCAGCAGCGTGTCCGCATGGAGGAAGAGCAGCGTGTCGCCGCTTGCGGCCGCCGCGCCGGCGTTCATCTGCGACGCCCGTCCCGCCGCGACGTGCAACACCTTATCGGCGTCGCGTGCCGCGACCTCCGCGGTGCGATCGCGGCTGCCGCCGTCGACGACGATGAGCTCATGGACGGAGGCGCTGCGGACGCGCGCGAGCGTCGGGCCGATCGTCTGCTCCTCGTCGAGCGTCGGCATGATCACCGAGAGCCGCATGCGTCGCTGTACGGATGCGCGTCGCGCGCTGTCAATGATCGGCCCCTCGAACGGGCGGCCGCCGATGGCGTTCCGCTCGCCAGATTGCCGCACTGCGCGTCGCAGCACTGTCGTCACAGCACTGCCCGTCGAATACCGCGCGTCGGTCTGGTACGCCTGCTATGTGACCGAGCCAGCGCTGCGCGCATTGCTCCTCGACTACGGCGGCACACTCGACGGCGACGCGCGGCATTGGTTCGACCACTTCCTCGAGTTGTATGCGCGCTGCGGGGTGACACTCACGCCCGCGACGTTGAAGCCGGCGTTCTACGCCGCCGACGAGGCGCTCGCCGCGGAGCCGGACGTCCGCCGTTTCGGCCTGGAGCGCATGACGGAGGCGCACGTCCGCTTGCAGCTCGCCGCGCTCGGCACCAACGATGGGGCGCTGGCGCGACGACTCGTGGATGCCTTCGTCGCCGACACGCGCAGCGCATGGGATCGGAACCGCCCCGTCCTGCAGCGTCTCGCGCGCGCGTTTCGCCTCGGCGTGGTTTCGAACTCGTCCGGCAACATGCCGGCGCTGCTCGCGGAAGCCGGACTGGCGCCCTTCGAGGTGATCATCGACTCCGCGCTCGTCGGCGTGCGCAAGCCCGATCCCGGGATTTACGCCCTCGCGGCGCGTCGCCTCGACCTGCCGCCCTCGGCCATTCTGCACACCGGCGACTCCTGGGAGCGTGACGTCGCGCCGGCACGCGCCGCCGGGATGCGCGCCGCATGGCTTGCCGCGCCGGAGATGGCGGCGCCTGCCGTCCTCGACGGCGTCGCGCGGATCGCGTCGCTCGGCGAGCTCGAATCGCTCGTCGCATGAGAGCGGGCATCATCGCCGCCGGTCATGGCGAGCGTCTGCGCCGCGCCGGCATCACGACGCCGAAACCGCTCGTCGCGATCGGCGGCGAGCCGCTCATCGGGCGTGCCATCGCGACCGCGCGCAGTGCCGGCGCGACGAGCGTCGCGTGCATCGTGAACGCCGAGACCGATCAGGTGCGGCGCTTCCTGGAGGAGACCGACTTCGGCGTCCCGGTGCACGTGGTGCAGCGCACGACCGCGAGCTCGGCGGAGAGCTTCTTCGCGCTGCGCCCGTTGCTCGATGGCGCGCCATTCCTGCTCTCGACCGTGGACGCCGTCATCGCTCCCGCCGCCGTCGCCGCATTGGTGCGCGCCGCCGCCGCGCATGCGGACGCCGCCGGCGTTCTCGGCGTGACGACCGTCGTCGACGACGAGAAGCCGCTCTGGGCGGAGCTCGACGCCGACGCACGAATCGTGACGCTCGGCGACGCGCTCCATGCGCGCCATGTAACCGCCGGCGTTTACTTCCTGAAACCCGTGGTATATTCGCTCGCTGATGCGTCTGGAGCCCGCAATTGGAGCGCGTTTCGTCGTGTTCTCGGCGCGCTTCTCGAGCACGGACACGCGCTCTACGGCTACGACGTCGGCCCCAGCATCGACGTCGACCGCCCTGAAGACGTCGCCGCGGCGGAGCGGCTGCTCGGCCTGACGGGCCGCGCGGAGTGAGCGCGATGCCGACGATCGTGGGCGTGTTTCGCGAGGCGGAGTACTCACCTGGGAAGGTCGCGGACGACGCCGCGATCCTCGAGCGCACCGCCGCAGCACTCGGCAACCGTGGGTTCACGGTGCGGCTCGGCGCGCCCGCGCTGGCGCTCGGCGACGACGTCGACGCCGTCCTCGCCATGTGTCAATCGGCGCCGGCGCTCGCGGTCCTCGATGCCGCGGCGACGCGCGTCCCGGTCCTGAACGGCCCCGCGGCGATCCGCAACTGTTTTCGTACCGAGACGGTCCGACTACTCGCGACCGCCGCGCCGTTTCCGCGGACCGAGATCGTCGCGACCGGTGGCGCCGGCCCGCTCGCCATGTCGACGCCGTGTTGGGTGAAGCGCGGTGACGTCCATGCGATGGAGCGCGATGATGTCGTGTTTGTCGCCGATCCGACGGCCCTCGGCGCGGCGCTCGCCGGCCTTCACGCGCGCGGCATCACGCATGCCGCAGTGCAGGCGCACGTCGCCGGAGCGGTCGTCAAGTTCTACGGGGTCGCCGACGGCCGTTTCTTTCGCTGCTACACCGATCGCGAGGACGTGCCGGCGCCGATCGAGCGCTTGTGGGCGGCGGCACGTACCGGCGCGGCCGCGCTCGGGCTCGACGTCTTCGGGGGCGATCTCGTCGTCACGCCGGCAGGCGACCCGGTGTTGATCGATGTCAATGACTGGCCGAGCTTCGCGCGCTGCCGTGACGAAGCCGCGGACGCGATCGCCGGCTACGTCGCCGACCGGATGGCGGTGCGTCGTCATCCGCACCGCGCGCCGGCTCCGCGCCGCGCGCACGCGTGATGCACGCGCTCGTGCCGAGAAGGGATTCGCATGCACGATAGACCCAGCCCGCGCTCGCGCGCGCTCTTTCGCGACGAGCAGGAGGTCATCGCCCCCGGGCAGCAGCGCATCGCCCTGCTCTCCCAGCTGGCGCTCGCGTCGGGGCACGGCGCGAGTGTGACCGATCTCGACGGCAACACGTATCTCGATTTTTTCGCCGGCGTCGCCGTTGCAAGCCTCGGCCACGCCCACCCGCGCTACGTCGCCGCCGTCGAGGCGCAGCTGCGCCGCATCTCGGTCGGGAGCTTCAGTACCGAGAGCCGACTCCGCCTGCTGCGCCTGATCGCGCGTCTCGCCCCCGGCGACCTCGGCCGCACCCAGCTCTACAGTGGCGGCGCCGAGGCGGTCGAGGCGGCGTTCCGGCTCGCAATGTCGTACACCGGCAAATACGAGATCGTCGGCTTCTGGGGCGGCTTTCACGGCAAGACGGCCGGTGTGATGGGCCTCATCGGCGACGAGTCGAAGCACGGCTGGGGGCCGCTGCCCGGGGGACGGTTCTCCGTGCCGTACCCCGACTGCTACCGCTGTCCGTTCAAGCTCACCTATCCGGACTGCGCGATGGCGTGCGTCGAATTCGCGCGCGAGAGCATCAAGCGGACGACCTCCGGAGCGGTCGCCGCGATCATCGTCGAGCCGATGCAGGGCACCGCCGGCAACGTCGTGCCGCCACCGGAGTTCCTGCCGGCGATCCGCGATCTGGCGCACGAGATCGGCGCCCTCCTCATCGCCGACGAGATGATCACCGGCTTCGGGCGCACCGGCCGCTGGTTCGGCTGCAACCACACCGGCGTCGTTCCCGACGTCATGACGGTCGGCAAAGGCATGGGGAACGGCTTCCCGATCAGCGGCGTGATCTCGACCGACGAGATCGTGGCAGCAAAACCGTTCGCGCGGCCGAGCGCGTCGTCGTCGAGCTACGGCGGGAATCCGCTCGCCGCGGCGGCGGCGCTCGCGACTTTGGAGACGATCGTCGACGACGGTCTCGTCGAGCATGCGGCGCGCCTCGGCGCGCGTATGCTCGACCGCCTCCGAGACATGCAGGAGCGTTTTCCGTTCATCGGCGACGTCCGCGGCACCGGCCTGCTGATCGGACTCGACCTCGTCAGCGACCGCGCGACCAAAGAGCCGCTCGAGCGCGCGGTGACGGAGCGTATCTTCGCCGAGGCGCTCCGCCGCGGCCTGCTGATGATGGGCTACTTCCCACGCGTCCGCATCAATCCGCCATTGACGATCACCCAAGAGCAGGCGGACACCGGCCTCGCGATCCTCGAGGAGGTGTTCGCCACGGTTGCGGCAGAGGCGCGCTCGACGTGACGATCCGCCGCAACCGCGCGCTGCGCGGCGCCGTCATCGGGTTCGGGAACGTCGCCGTCCACGGTCACGTCCCGGCGTGGAAAAACGATCGTCACTTCTCGATCCTCGCGGTCTGCGACCCCAATGAGGCGCAGCTCGCGGTCGCCGCCGAGCTGCTCCCCGACGTGCGCCGCTATCCGACCGTCGACGACCTCCTCGCCAACGAGCGCCTCGACTTCGTCGACGTCGCGACACCGCCGGCGCTGCACGGGGAGATCGTGCTCAAGGCCGTGGCCCAGGGCATCCACGTCCTCTGTGAGAAGCCGCTCACGCTCGACGTCGACGAGTGCAACCGCATCCGCAGCGCGGCGAGCGCGGCGCACGTCGTGATCTTCACGAACCACAACTGGAAGTACGCGCCGATCTTTCGCACCGCGAAACGCGTGCTCCGCCGCGGCGAGATCGGCCGCGTGAAGCCACCGGCCACCGTCGGCGAGGGCGACACCTGGCGTCTCGATCCGGCCGTAGCGGGCGGCGGGATCCTCGTCGATCACGGGTGGCACGCGTTCTATCTCGCGCTCCACGCGCTCGACGCCGAGCCGATCGCGATGAGCGCGCGCACCGCACAGCGCAAATTCCTGACGAGCGGCGTCGAGGATACCGCCAACTGCACGATCGAGTTCGACGGCGCCACGGCCGAGATCTTCCTCACCTGGGCGGCGGACGAGCGCCGCAATAGTGCCCGCTTCACCGGAACGCAGGGCACGATCGACGTCGCCGACCGCACGCTGATCGTGCGTGTCGCCGAGCGCTCGCCGGTCGAAACCGGGTTCGCGCAGCCGCTCTCCGCGGGGTCGTACCATCCCGACTGGTTCGCCGCGTTGCTCGACGATTTCCGCGAGGAGCTGTACGAGCCGAAGCTGCGCGGCACCAACTTCCGCGAGGCGGAGGCGTGCTGCCGTTTGCTCGAGCTCGCGTACCGTTCGAGCGCCGCGGACGGCGCGCGCCTACCCTTCCGCGACGCGTTGCCGCCGATCGAGGGCCCCGCAGCCGGTGGCTGACGGCGCGGCGGCGCCGGCGATCTTCGGCGGCGGCGCCTCGAGCCCTGCACAGTCTCCCTTCGACGCCATTCTCGTCGTCGACGCGGCGAGCGACCACGTAGTCGCGGGTCTCCACCTCGTCGAGCGCGCTGCGTTCACCCTCGCTCGGGCGGGGGCGCGACGCCTCCTCTGCCTCGGGGCGCGGCCGCCGCGCACGCTCCGGCTCCCCGACGTACCCACGACATGGGTCGCGGCAGCCGACGACGCCGCGCTCACGGCGTGGGTCGCGAACGCGACACCCGTCGTCGTCGGCATGGATGCGACGGTCGTGACGGACCCCGATACCGTCGCCGCGCTCGCCGGCGATCCACGCGCCGGTCTGCTCGCGGCGAACGATCGCGCCGCTCTCTGGCGGGCGCCGCGCGAGCACGTATCGACGACACTCGGAGGGACTCGCGCGAACGCAACGACATGGACCCCGCCGCCGCAGGCGTTGCTGCTCGCCGCAGACGATGCAGCGGCGCGCGAGCTCGCGGCGCGCGCACTCTTCTCACGTCTCGGCCGTCCCGGCGACGGCTGGTTCACGCGGCTCGTCGACCGCCGTATCTCGTGCGCCCTCACGAGAGTGCTCTTGCCGACCGGTGTGACGCCGAACCAGGTGACGCTCGCCTCGATCGTCGCCGGCATTCTCGCCGGCGGTCTCTTCGCAACGAGCAACCGTACCGCTGCGGTCGCGGGGTCGTTCCTCTTTCTCGCCTCGACGATCGTCGACGGCTGCGACGGCGAGCTCGCGCGTCTGACGTTTCGCGAGTCGCGCTTCGGCGCCGTGCTCGACGTCGTCGGCGACAACGTCGTGCACGTGTTTCTCTTCGGCGGCATCGCCGTCGGTCTCTACCATCGCGATCACGATCCGTGGGTTGCCGCCGCGGGATGGTTGCTCGTCGTCGGCGTCGTCGCCGCGATGATCGTCGTGTACGCGTGCGTGGTGCGCCGCGAGCCGACTCGCCGGCAACGCGCGCTCTTCGAGGCGTTCGCCAGCCGCGAGTTCGCCTACCTGCTGGTCGTCCTCACGGTCGCCGGGAAGCTCGGATGGTTTCTCTGGGCGGCGGCGGTCGGTACGTGGGCGTTCGTCGTGGCGCTCGTCGCGCTGCGGCGCTGATCGTCAGAACGCGTACGCAAGGCCGGCGATCAGCAGATTACTGTTGAGGCCCGGATTGCTGCGCGATTGTCCGGCGTTCGAAATGTGGCGGAAGCGGTAGCCGGCGGTCGCGGCGAGGCCGTTCCACAGCGGCAGCTGCAGACCGACGGCGCCTTGCGCCGTGAAAAGAACGCGCGACCCGAGGTCGAAGTGCCGCAGATCGCTGTACAGCATGCCGCCTTCGAGCTCGGCGTACGGCTGGACCCGCGGGAAGGCGAGCCGGTAGCGCAATAGAAGACCGCCGCCGAGCTCCATCGCGTACGACGGCTCGAAGATCCGGCTGAACATCCCCTCGACGCCGAACGTCACCACGCCCGGCGCCGGACCGTCGAGGACAGTGACGACGCGACTCAGGCGCGGGAAAAAGGTCACCATTTGCGCGTTGCTGCCGAGCGCAAACGAGTACGCGGTCTGCAGCCCGGCCTCATAGGAACCGACTGCGGGCACATCTGAACCGACTGCGGGCACAGCACTCTGCGCATCGGTCGCGGCCGCGTTGGACGCTCGTACATCGTCGGCGCGTGCCGCCGGCGCAACGCTGAGCGTCAACACGACGGCGACGAGCAATGTGGTCGTCGAGCGGTCGAAGGGAAACTTTCCCATCCGTATCCGTGTTATGATTGTCGAGAGGATAAAGCCATGATGCGTAACCCAACCGCTCCTCGCGCCAGCGAACGCTGGGACGAGGCATTCCCGCTCCTGCCGACACAGCATGCCGACCTGTGCCGTCGCAGCGAGCCCGTACAGCCCGAGCGCCGTCTCATGCTTGCCGTGCTGAGCGACGCGATCGTGCTGTTCCAGACTCGCGGTTCCCCGGCGCAGCGCCGCGACGTCGAGAGCGCCAGGCGATGGATCCTTGCGGACGATCGCTCCTGGCCGTTCTCGTTCGTCAACGTCTGCGACACGCTCGGGATCGCGTTCGAACCGTTGCGGCGCACGCTCGTGCGGAGCGAGCGTGACGCCGTGTCGCGGATCCACCGGACCGCGGCACGACGGCGACTCCTCGCCGGTATCGTCGAGGAGCCGCTCGCCCGCACCGGCTGACGCGGCGTCGGACGGGTGCGAGCGCGGACTGTCGTCAGCTGCACCCCGCGTGCGCAATGAACCGTTTGCGCACGCGGGGTGCAGCTGACGACAGTCCGCGCTCGCACCCGACCGGCGGCGTGTACCGAGGCGGTCGACGTCGCCTATGTCGAGCGCATGGTTGCGCACGGCGGAGCTATGCCCGGCGCCCGCGCCACTGCGCGTAGCGGACCATGCGTGCCAGCGTGCGGATCGCGCGGTGGCCGGAGGGGAGCGTCGTGCGTCCAGACTCGGCGACGCCGAGCGGACCGGCGTTGCCGTATGCGCGGTCGGTGTAGACGAGCTCGGAGGCGACGAGGATCGGCTTGCCGTGACGGCGACTCGCCTCGGCGGCCGCGAGCGCGTAGCGGCGATCTTGGCTCTCGTGAAACGTACCGATGCGCTCGAGACCGTGATCCGGCCAGAACGGCCCGCGGCGGAACATCTGCGCCTGCGCCGCTTGGATGCCGATTCCGAGGTACACGATCGCATCGACGTCGGAGTGCCGCGCCGCCAGCTCGAGGACCTCGGGAACGGTGTCGCGCGTCTCGCCGCCGGCGAGGTCGATCGGATTCGAGCGGCTCCAGCGCGCCGGCACCATGCCGTCGATCGCGCGGCGCAGATCGTCGGGCAGCGGAATGAGGTCGAGCCCCGCCTGCACGCAGGCGTCGGAGCTGAGCACGCCCCACCCGCCGGCGACGGTGAAAAGCAGCGTGCGCCCGCCGCGCGGCGGCGGCTGCGTCGCGAACGCCGCCGCCGCGTCATACGCCTCCTCGACCGTCTCGACGCGGACGATGCCCGCCTGCCGGCAGACGCCGGCGAAGATCCGATCGTCGGAGGGCGAGCGCTCCCGTGTGTGAGCTCGCCGCCCGCTTCCCGGCGCCGGTGACGCCGCCGCGGACGAGGACGAGCGGCTTGCGGAGCGAGTGTGAACGAGCGACCTCGAGGAAGCGTCGCCCGTCAGCGATGCCTTCGAGGTACGCGAGGCTCACCTGCGTGTCGGGATCGTCCCCGAAGTATTCGAGGTAGTCGGCAAGCTCGAGCTGCGCCGAGTTCCCGCACGAGATCGCTTTCGACATCCCGATGCCGGTGAGACAGCCGTAGTTCATGAAGCTCGACGCGATGTTTCCGCTCTGCGACGCGACCGAGATCGGCCCCGGCGGCGGATACGGCGCGACGATCTGCGCGCACATGTGCACCGCGGTCGAGACCAGACCCTGCCCATTCGGGCCCGCGATCGCGATGCCCAGATCGCGGCCGAGCGCGACGAGACGCTGCTCGATCTCTTTGCCGTCCGCCGCTTCGCCGTACCCGGCCGACGCGACGAACGCCGCACGTACGCCGACCCCCGCGCACGCACGCAGAATGTCCTCGTTGACGGTGTTCGGCGTGCAGATGAACGCCAGGTCGGCACGGCCGTGCGGCACCTCGGCGATCGTCTTGTACGTCGGACGCCCGAAGCACGTCGCGCCTTCGCGGTTGATCGGAAAGAGCTCGCCCGCGTAGCCGTTCGCCATCAGGTTGTGGTAGGCGACGCTGCCGAACTTCCCCGGGTGCGTCGACACGCCGGTCACGACGATCCCGCGTGGATGAAAAAGCGGCCGCAGCCGCTCGAGAATCGCGCTCACGAGGACGTGCCGCCTTCGATCTCGACGAGCGCATCGACGACGATGGGCGTGCTCCCGGCGACGATGAGCGGGTTCACGTCGATCGAGCGGATCTCGGGACGTTCGCCGCCGAGCCGCCCGAGCGTCTCGAGTACGCGTACGAGCGCGTCGCGATCGACGGCTGGCTCGCCGCGGAACGGCCCGAGAAACTTCGCCGAGGCGAGCGCGTCGATCAGCTCTTCCGCATCGCCGTCGCGGAGCGGCGCGACCGCGAACGCGACGTCACCTGCCGCCTCGGCGAAAACGCCGCCGAGCCCGAGCATCACGCACGGACCGAAGGTCGGATCGCGCACGAGTCCGGCAATGAGCTCGCGCCGCCCGGGCACCATTGGGCAGACGAGGCGGTACGCGCCGCCGGCGAGGTGGGAGGGCCCGTGGCGCTCAAGCTGTGTGGTCGCGGCATCGCGCACAAGACGGAGCGCAACCTCGTCCGCCTCGCGTTGAGCACCCCCGACCAGGTGCGGGCGGCGGGCGTGGAGCTGCTCAAGGCGCGGCGGCCGG
>WNFR01001795.1_pt1 | contig 22438 bp, 16 predicted proteins | sample 5400221 | NCBI WGS metagenome assembly WNFR01 (sample SAMN13153357, study PRJNA577476) | soil metagenome | isolation source: 40 cm soil under Madrone tree | place: USA:California | collected 2016-06-14 | reverse complement strand
AAGACCTTAAGACTGCCGCTTTTTCGTTGATTACAGAAGAACTCGATGAGTTCTGACAGTGAAAGATCACTGAGGTGTCCGGTTAGTGCCATGAGACTAACTCCTCCTACGAGAAGACGATTCGATTGAAAAAAAGCAAAGGAAAAAGTGGCAGCACCGGAACTCCGGATTGCCACCTATTGGGGCTTATTGCGTCAGCGCAAACTTGTAATTAATCACTCCCGAAACTTTGACTGGCTGCCCGGAGAGTTTGGTGGGGGAGAACCTGGCCTTGAGTGCTGCTTGCGTCGCAGCCTCGCGTAACATTATTGGACCACTGCTGGCTGTGGCCGAAATCACTTTGCCGGTCTCGTCTAGTACGACATCGACTGTGACAACCCCGGACGATCGCATTCGCTTCGCGGTCTCGGGATAGATGGGTGCTGGCAGTGACAGCGCAGTACCATTAAGAACACCACCGGATACAGGCTTCAATATTGGCTTGGGACCGGGGCCGGGTGGAGGTTCGGAATCCAATGACACAACTGGAGCATCTGGATTTGCGTCCACTCCGACACTGTTAACTTCGACTGGGCTGGCCGTGTTTAGTTTGCTACTGGACAGGTTAGCAGAAGGGAGGGAGGGTGAAGCCTTACGATTATCCGCTTGCTTCGAAGACGTTGGTTGGCCGGACACGGGCTGGGTTTTCGTGTCGGTATTCACCTTGCTCACATTGCTGGATGCGGGAGGCTGAGTAGAGGGCGCTGTCGCCGGTTGTACCGACTTCAACATATTCTCATCCAGGTAATACATGATGGAGCGATAGGTGACCTCGGTAGGCTCGAACGTCAGTCTCCCTGAATCGATCACGGCTACCGATGTGGTCATCTTGTTCCAGTTACCCGCAAAATCATATTCGTACTTGTAGACTTCTTTGCCCAGTAGCGAGCCGTCGGTATTCAGCAAAGTCATCTCGCTAATGTTGCCTTTATCGTCGTATTTGTAGACTTCCTTGCCCGTGAGCGTGGCTCCGGCAATCGGGAAATACTGATTCTCTATTTTGTTTCCCTTGATATCGTAGGCAGCGGTTTCCAGCATCACGTGTTTGGTCTCAACAAGTTTGCCATCTGCATTGGACAACTTGGCGGTCTCAGTTCGCACACGGCGCACGGGTCCGACCAGACCATCTCGGGCGCGGTCACTTTCAGCTACATCAATCACAGGCTGACGCGGTACGCTGCCGGCCTTGGCTGTAAGACCTCTCTGCGCGCTCACTGCGGAACTAAGGGCAAGCAGGGCAAAAGCAACTGAGCTGATTGTATTCGGTCTCTTCGACATGTTTTTCTCCCTAATTCGCTGAGGCGGGCCAGTTTTTTGGAAAGGCTGAACCGTGAGGCGGGCAACTAGCAATGTTCCTAGATCGCTACGGCTGCGACCCGGCACACATAATAAGGGAGCTAAACGGTGTTTGTCTAGAGCTAACCGTGCTTTTCACGCCTAACGCGTGAATTCTCATAGTTTTGGAGGTAATTGGCTATAGTTGACACCAGTTGGTCAATCAGTCTGATGCCACCGGTCTTGCTGACGGAATCGTTGCACATGATTGAGAACGCAAAGGTTCCGCCGTTTGCTGCGGTAAGGTAGCCAGAAAGTGAATGGTCATAAGTTAGAGTTCCTGTCTTGGCGACAACTCTTCCGGCCAGACCTCCCAGTCGACCTTGCAGGGTCCCATCCACACCGGCTACAGGAAGCGATTCTTTGAAAACCTCAGCAGCCGGTGTCCTGTGTACGGCAAAGAGTAATGCGGCTGTCGCTTTGGGCGTCACCAGATCTAAACGAGACAAACCACAGCCGTCGTGAATCGCAATTCGGTCGTTTGCTATGCCTGAGCGAGAAAGCCACAGACGAACGAGAGCAGTACCGGCTTCATCGTCTCCTCGCTCCCTCCCCGAACCAGCCCTGGGAAGAAGCGCTGCTTGCTCTCGACCTAAAGTTCTAAGAATCAATTCCGCATAGAGGTTAATGCTTTCTTTGTTCGTCAGCTTTACGATTTGACTCAAGGGCTTGCTCGTCACAAAAGCTAACTCACGGCTAGCGTCAGGCTTGAACCTTTCCGCCTCCGGAATCCTCGAATCGCGCACCTTGGCCAGGCCGTCGACGCTAATCCCATGCGCCTTGAGTGCACGTAGAAAAAGTCCCGCGGACCAAAGCGCCGGTCGGTGCACCGATAAACGCACTCCATAACCGCCGCTTCCCAGAGGAAACTCGCCCCAAACATGAACGTCATTATCAGAAAGTCCTCTCTGAACGCCGATGGTAAATCGTTCACCTCGTCTGGTGGTCGCCATATCGTTATTAAGATGGACATAGTCGTCAACATCGCTGGAGACTATCTTCGGCTTCTCGTCCAGAGTGCGCGGCGAAGCGATATTGATATCGACTTCGTTATCGTTGACCGACAATGCGCTGGCCTCCGCTCCGAAGTACCACTGGAGATCGTTCCATTGCCAACCATCGCCAATCTCATCACCTCTAAAATAACTTTCATCTCCTACCACATTCCCCTGTATCCGTTTTACACCACGCTGCATGAGAGCAAGCGCCAGTTCATCCAGAGAATTGGCATTCTCTTTCTGGTTATGTGAGACAAGATCGGGTGCGCCGCGTCCGTAAAGAATCAAGTCACCACGAATCGTGCCGGACGCGTCTGGCTCCGTCCCTGAATAAACCGACGTTCGCCAGCGGTAATCACCTCCTAAGAGATCTAAGGCCACTGCGGTTGTGTAAACTTTCATGTTTGAGGCGGGCGTAAAAAGGTTGTCGCCATTCCGCTCATAGATAAGCTTGCCATCGCTAAGCGATACGACCGCAACGCCCCACCGGGCCGTGGAGAAGGCGTCGCTATCGAGCAGAGGATTTAAGACCCGAGCGAGATTAGGGTCGGCTTGCAGCGAAGGGGAGCCAGCCGTTGGCGCTGGGCTCGGACTCGTGAGGGATTGGATCTCCGTTTCCCCGGCTCGCTTGGGATCCGGATTGTCTACCGGTTTATTGAGATTACACGCCGTTGTAAGAGAGAGCAGAAGAACAACAGTTCTCAGGATATTGAGGTGGTCTTTTTGCGCTGCAAGTTGCAATGCTCGCTTGTCGCTTGAAAAGCGAAATAACTCAACGTTGTTCAGAATACGAGAAAAGCTTCTCCGTTCTACTGCTGGCCAGTAATTCATGCGTCACCTTGTAAACCTGATCGACAGTGATTTCTCGAACTGTATTACCGTACATCACCCGATGGCGTTTTCCCACAGGAACAAAAATATGCGGTGTCGGACGATCCATCAGCACAATCACCGAAGTACCAACGGCTGCAGCAATGTGCATTGGACCGGTATCATTCGAAACAAAGATTGTCAGCCGTGCCTGGGCTGCGGCAAGTTCTCGAATCGCTAACCTGTCGAAGAAAATAGTGGAAGGCGGAAAGTGTTTTCGCATCTGGGTGACCAGTCCGGTCTCTTCCGGGCCAATAAAAACGATCACGCGCACGCGATCGTTTCGAATCAAGTAGTCTGCGAGCTCGGCAAAACGCTCGAGTGGCCACCGGCGTCCGGCATGGCCGGAACCTGGAAACAATCCAACGAGCGGCGCGCCAATGTTTGCCTTTTCTTTCTTTAGCAGTCTTTCCACAGTGGCGTCGTCTGCGATTCGCGTCTTTAGATAAGGCGTTCGAATTGTGTTAGTAATGCCGAGGGGTCTCAAAACATCCAGGTAGCGATCGACCAGATGTCTGCTAGCATCTTCCTGAGGCGGTTGGGGTTTGAAGTTTGCGAGATAGTCCAGTGAACGACCAGGCCGGCGCGAATAGAGCCTGTGTGGCGCGCCGGAGAAGAAGCCCAGTAGATTGGTTTCAGACAGACTATGAAGGTCGATAACAAAATCGAATTTGGCTTTGCGAACCTGGCAGACAAATTTGAGAATGCGAGCGGCGGAAACGAGTTTCGGCCCGTCACGTAACGCCACTCGATCCACCTCGAGGGTGGCATCGCTATAGCCCGAAAGGCTTATCACTTCCGCGCCGGGTTTTCCTACCGCAACTGTTATACGCGCGTTGGGAAAGCGTTCACGTAGACCACGCAAGGCAGGCAAACTCAGCACGACATCTCCGAGTTGCCCAAAATCTATGACCAGTATGTTGCGTGGATCGAATTGCATTCAAATAACAATCGTTCCGGTTTTAATGGACCATCCTCCCGCTGTCTGTCAACAGTTCGGTAACAGTTTGCTTCCTAACTCTCACGAAGATCGCGGCCCGTCATTTCTTCCGGTTTTTTTATTCCCAGCAAACCCAATATCGTCGGCGCCACGTCTTCCAGCGCCCCACCATCTCGCAGTTTCATTCCGCGCGAGCTCTCGTCGATCAAATGAAATGGCACTGGATTGTTGGTGTGTGCGGTGTGTGGGTTTCCCGTCAGAAGATCGACCATCTGTTCGGCGTTGCCATGATCTGCCGTGATGATAGTAGTGCCTCGCCTTTGACGCATACTTTTTGTTATCCAGCCAAGACAAGTATCGACGTACTGGCACGCCTCGATAGTTTTATCGAGTTTACCCGTGTGGCCCACCATGTCCGGGTTTGCGAAGTTGATGACGAAGACATCCGTGTCGCCTGCTTCAATTGCGCGCAGCACTTTGTCAGTCACGCTGAAAGCCGACATCTCCGGCTGCAAATCGTAGGTAGCAATTTGAGGCGAAGGAACCAATAGACGTTTTTCGCAAGGGTATTCCTTTTCCACGCCACCATTAAAAAAATAGGTAACATGCGCGTATTTCTCCGTTTCGGCCATGCGGTAGTTGCGCACACAGACCCCGCCAAACACTTCCGCGAGAACATTGCGATGATGGCGTGGAGGAAATGCTACCGGAAGCGGGAAGGTCGTGTCGTACATCGTGAAACAGACAAAGTGGACCTGGGGTCGATCACTTACGGGAAACGCATCGAAATCCGGCACGGCCAGGGCTCGTGTTAGCTGTCGAGCGCGATCCGGACGAAAGTTGAAAAATATCACGGCGTCACCATCTTGAATCGTCGCTACTGGTTCGCCACTCTCACGAGTTATGACGACAGGGGGAACAAACTCATCGGTAACGCCAAGCTCATAGGAATGTTTTATCGCAGCGAGAGGATCGGTTGCTCGTTCGCCTTCGGCATGTATGAGCAGATCATAGGCGCGCTTGGTTCTTTCCCAACGTTTGTCGCGATCCATGGCATAGTAACGGCCGACGAGCGTTGCAATTTCTCCGCAACCGATTTCGGCCATCTTCTGTTGCAGCGCCGCAATGTATGTTGTCGCAGAGGCCGGGGGTGTGTCGCGACCATCAAGGAAGCAATGAACAAAGACTCGTTGTAAGTCGTGCGCTTTCGCCATTCGCAGCAGCGCGTACAAATGTTCCTGGGATGAATGGACTTGACCATCGGATATGAGGCCCATCAGATGCAGTGCCTTCCCACGTTTCTTCGCGCCTTCAATGGCGTCAAGAAGAACTTGGTTGTTAAAAAAACCTCCTGTCGCTATCTCGTGGTCGACGAGTGATACGTCCATGCGAATCACGCGGCCCGAGCCAATATTCAGGTGTCCAACTTCTGAGTTTCCCATTACGCCGGCGGGCAACCCGACGCGCGTGCCGTGTGCTTCGAGCAACGTGTGTGGATAGTTCTCGGTAAGTTCGTCATAGTATGGCGTTGCAGCCTGGGCTATTGCATTCCCATCGCGAGTTGGGGAGTAGCCCCAACCGTCAATGATGATCAGCGCCAGCGGACGCCGTTTTTGATCCAAAGTCATCACCTCGAAAAATTCTTATCGTGTGGTAGTGTTGAGAGACCAACGTTTCCGGGGTCTAGCAGACGCTACACTAACCTTATTCCTTCAGCGTCTTGCGGCGCGGGCTTTCTTCGGGCGATTATTGGATGCGCGCGACACTTCCTGAATTTGATAGAAGGCTTTCCTCCCGGGATAACGGGCCGCGCCGCGCAAGTCTTCTTCAATACGCAATAGCTGATTGTACTTGGCCGTTCTATCAGTGCGGGACAAAGACCCCGTTTTAATCTGACCAGCGTTAGTCGCCACAGCGAGATCGGCGATAAAAGGGTCCTCCGTTTCACCGGAGCGATGGGAGATTACTGCGGTGCGACCGTTCTTCTGCGCGAGTTCGATGCAATCCAGAGTCTCAGTCAGCGTGCCGATCTGATTTACCTTAATGAGGATCGAATTTGCTACCTCGAGCTCGATGCCCTTTTGGAGAAACGCGGTATTTGTGACAAAGAGATCGTCGCCGACCAGTTGTACGGTACGACCGATTTCCTCTGTAAGGAGTTTCCAACCGGTCCAATCGTTTTCTGCCATGCCGTCTTCAATTGAAATAATCGGATATTGGTCACACCAGGCTTTCCAAAAGGCAACCATCTCCGCGTTTGAAAGCTTTCGTTTGTCGCTTTTCTTGAAGACGTAGTTTTTGCCGTCGTAAAACTCGCTGGCCGCGGGGTCGAGTGCCAGTAAGCAATCGGACCCCGCCAAGTACCCGGCCTTTGTGATCGACTCGAGAATGGTGTCGACGGCTTCCTCATTGGAGCGCAAGTTTGGGGCAAATCCACCTTCATCTCCCACACTAGTGGCGTAACCCTTCTTCTTTAGAACCGACTTGAGTTCGTGAAAAACCTCAGCACCCATGCGCAACGCTTCGCTAAAACTACCGGCGCCGACGGGAACAATCATGAACTCCTGAAAATCAACATTATTATCGGCATGAGCGCCACCATTAATTATGTTCATCATAGGAACAGGCAAAGTGCGCGCGTTGGGACCACCGAGATATTTGTAGAGTGGAATCTCAAGATGTATTGCAGCAGCCCGTGCGTTCGCCAATGAAACCGCCAGCAGAGAATTGGCTCCGAGTTTAGCTTTTGTTTCCGTGCCATCGAGCTCTATCAGGGCCTTATCAACCTCGGCCTGATCCAGAGCGTCAAAGCCTTCTATGGCTGGGGCGATTACTTCGTTGACGTTGCGAACAGCCCGCAAGACTCCCTTACCGCCATAGCGTTTCTTGTTGCCGTCGCGCAGTTCGACGGCCTCATGTTCGCCTGTGGAAGCGCCTGATGGTACGGCAGCCCTGCCAACTTCGCCGCCTGCCAATGTGACTTCCGCTTCGACTGTGGGGTTACCCCGCGAATCCAGAATTTCGCGGGCCATGACATGCTCGATCCAACTCATGATCGTTAGCTCCTGAAGAAAATATGAACGACCAGGTACTGCCTGGCAACTTTACCATGTGCAGATCAAATTCGACTGGCGTGGTTCGCAAGATTCACTTGTTCCTCGTTTCTTGCCGAATCGAGAATCTCGAGCTTTACACGCATCACTCGGCGCCGCTCGACGCGTTCGACCTGGAACAGAAGTCCGTCATACCTCACAATTTCCCCTGGCTTGAGCACGTGACCCGCCTCGGTCATAAGGAAACCGCCTACCGTCGTGTAGGTCTCCGATTCCGGTACAGAGAGTTTTAGACGCCGGTTAAGATCGCGCACTGCCAGCGCCCCTGCCAAAATAAACTTAGTTTCTCCGATCGGCGTCAACTGCTCATTAACCTCTTCGTCATGCTCGTCTGATATTTCTCCCACAATCTCTTCGAGCAGATCCTCGAGCGTGATGATTCCTTCAAGACCACCATGTTCATCTACGACAAAACCAAAATGTCCCTTGGCTTTTTGCATTTGTCGCAATACGTCGTCAAGGCGCGCTGTGTCGACCACGAACAAAGGAGGCTGTAGCACATCCGCAAGCCGAAACTTTTCCGGAGACAGCAGGTAAGGCATCACATCTTTGCTGTGAATGAACCCAATCACGTCGTCGAGAGATTCACGATAAACAGGGAGGCGCGAATAGCGATACTGCTCGAATGCTTTTGTGATCTGCGGAAGAGAACAACTGCTTGAGATGGCCGCCATCTCAGTGCGAGGGACCATCGCTTCACGCACGACCGTATCTGAGAATTCGAAGACGCGATGGATCAGGCGCCGTTCCTCCGCGCGCAGATAGCCGCTCTCACGAGCTATATCAACCAGCTGTCGCAACTCAGCTTCGGTATAAACGGAAGCGCGATCAAGATTCGACTTAAGTCCTATCAGACGTGCGATTGCAGCGCCACACTTATTGAGTGCCCACAGCGGCGCTCGAAAGACCCGCGCAAACAGTTCAAGAGGCCGCGAAGCGACGAGTGCTACGCTTTCAGCTCGTTCGAGAGCCATCATCTTGGGAACTAATTCGCCCAGCAAGATGTGCAGGAAGCTAATAGTAGAAAAGGCGACGACGAGTGCGAGAGCGTGTGCCACATAGTGGGCGCGACCTGCAGGAGCGATAGCCAAAGCTACGGGCTCCAGGAATGTGGCAATAGTTGGCTCGCCGATCCACCCGAGTGCCAGGGAAGCAAGCGTGACTCCGAGCTGCACCGCCGAAATGAAGATAGTTGGCTCATCAAGCAGCCGCAGCGCGGCCCGTGCACCCCGGCTGCCGTTGTTGGCACGAGTTTCAAGTCTCGTACGGCGGACAGAAACCAGCGCAAATTCGGAGGCGACAAAAAACGCGTTAGTCGCAATCAGGAATGCCACGCCGACGATCTTGATGATGGCGGTCATATGAGGTGGCCGCCAATCGTGGCTTGAGTGACAAATGCCGTTTGGAAATAACTGCCAGGTTCGTCCATTTCGCTTTTAGGGAGGAAGGATTATATCACGTGGGCTATGAGGGGTCGGCACACACCTTGACCTCGATAGGAAAGTGGTGCCAAGTTGACCCAGGGGAATTGTTGAGCGAAGATCTGGACCTAGTGACCAGCAGCGGCTCCCGCTGCTCGCACGCGTGCCGGTCGCCGCTCGTGCTTTGTGCAGGCCTTAGCCAATGCTTGTTCGACGCGTGGTTCGACATTGCATTCGGGTTGGCGGCAAACCGCGGCTAATTCCGAAACAACCAGATAGCGAGAACGCTCGAGCATTCGCTGTTCGCGAAATGACAGTGGCTTGATATTACTGAGATAAGTTAAATGCTTTAGGACATCGGCCACTTCAAAGATGTCGCCGGTGCGCATCTTTTCTGAGAATTCCTTGAAACGATCCTTCCAATCATTGGCGGGAGACGAGAAATCATCTGCTAATACCTTAAAAAGCATTTCACATTCGCCCGATGAGATTGGGGCTCGCAGGCCAACCTCTGTAGCATTGGGGACGGGAACTAAGACCAGGGAGTTGTTAGCAGCAAGACGAAGCGTGTAGAACGGTAATAACGTTGCGCCTATTTGCTTCTGTTCGATTTGCTCGATGGTCCCGATTCCATGATTTGGGTAAACGACTTTCTGGCCGACTTTAAAGCCCACCACAGCACCTCCATCGATTTGTGAAAAATCAGACTGCGCCGCACGCGCGGGTCTGGGGGAAAAATCCGAGCGACGCAGATAGCGTCGGGCCTAATTGGCAAGTGAACGAAGTCTAGCAAGGCATCTTGATCACCGTCAAGCCTTTAGCCTGCTAACGACATTTAGTGAAAAGATGGACAAAGTAGCAAAACCAGATCGATTCATCAGAGCGAGGGCGTGTCGCATCATCAGAAGAGTTACCAGTTAAGTGGATTAGCTGGAGCTACAAATGCTGAAGTACTCTGGTCCATGCACTGTTAGTGCGATCCCAATGGCAACTGATAATCCGTAACGTTCACACAAGGCTTCAATTCGATTGCCAGCTTTGAAGTCTCTGCTTCGCGACGAAGCTTCAGACGCGAATCCTCAGCGCTTGGTAGGCGTAGCTTGATCATGGTTGCCTCGTTCGCCGTGGCAGGCTTCGCAATCGCCCAATAGAGACCGGGCGGTATGTTAGTCAGCGCAAAGCTGCCATCAAAGGCAACAGCAGCAATAAAGAACCGCAAGACATCACCGGCCTTTTCGCGCTCCGCGGGAACTAGATAGACAGAAAGACCAGGAGGCAGACTTGAACCTTCGGGTACCGTAACTCGCCCACGTAAGGTCGCGGCTCCCTCCGCCAATGTGATGGTGAGACCCGCGATGCGATCTCCGAACTTCACAGTCGTCCAATTTCCCGCAGCATCGACTCGCTGGTTTGTCTGTGCTGACTTCGGTATCGCCCCGGCCGGTGGATTCGCCAGTGAGATTGACTGCAGATACCAGTAATGCGCGAAAAATCGCAGATTGAATGTGTATTGGCCTGTGAGAACATTACGCAACAAAAAGGCGCCTTCTTTGTCGGGAGAAGCGGGACTCCTGTATAGCCGCAAGTACTGCGATTGATCTTTTTCTGAAGCCGTGTCGTTGCGCTGCAAGCTTACCAGCGTTTCCGAAAACAAGGGCTGACGCTTTCCCTGGCACTCTGGAGCTTTGGTGGGTTCGAGCGCAATGCGTCCACTAATAGAGGCTAGTGGTTTCGTTGTTAACTCGAGTCCCGCAATGTCAGCACCCTTAACTGTGATTCGCCGCGGTTCGGAGAACGCCATTTCTGGAAAAGAAACTGCCTGAGGTGAGACTGCTCGAGGTGAGATTGTTTCTTGAGCTACCAGGTTATAATCTCCATCAGCTATTCCAGTGAAAGCAAAGCCGCGACCCCCAGAAGGTAGATAACTATTTCCCGCAGGCATGAATCCGCTTCCCACCGGCACCAAGTTGAGATTTACGCTGTTCGTACCCTGAGATTTCACTGTTCCACTCACAGTGTGACCCGGTTCGCCACGATAACGTATATCAACGCCGCTTTCTTCTCCGCCGCGGACGATTATCTCAGCCGCATTGTTGCGAGTTGACGAAGGCGCATAAGTAGGCGCGTCGGAACCGTAGGCGTCCATCCAATATCCTGGTGAACTTCCGGAACCTCCTGCATAGACGAGGTAAGTTCCAGGCGCCAAACCGTAAATTCTGTAGACACCCCGATCGTCTGTTGATCCTTCACCGAATGAAGTTATTGCACCGCTTGGCGTCTGGCCCTCCGCATCGCGGACAAGGTAAGCGCGAACTCGAACGGCAACCACTGGCTCGCCGGTAACAGTCGTGACAGTTCCGGTGATAACTCCGCCTCTTATTAACTCTAGCCTCACTGAGTCACCCGGTCGATAGTAATTGGCAGGGTCGTCGGGATCTCGAGGTGTTGTGGTATAAGCTGGAAGCCAGGCCGAAACTCTATAGACGGCTGAATCCAGATTGCTCACCTTAAAGTTTCCTTCGGTATCAGTGACGGTAGTACGCTCCAGCGTTGCTGGGCCAGCGGGGCGAACATAAACGGTGGCGCCTAACAAAGGCTGACCACCTTCATTAACGACCCTGCCGTTGATTGTGCCCGTCGCGGAGTTGTCGGATCCCGGAGCCAAAGTTAGTTGTTGCTGGGAGGGTGCTGAGAAGGGGATCAAAACCAGAAGAGTAGCAATCGCTATTTTACTCAGGTCCCTTGCTTTGCGCATCATCTGGGTCCTATCACCAGGTACGAGCCTGGTCCATCGAACATCTCACTGCCGGCGGCAACAATGAATTGCTTTTTAGGGTGAGTTGGGGCCAGCGTTGGCGCCGATATCGATCGTTATCGACACGTCGCTAATACTTCCGTCCTGCACATTAACTTGTTGTTTTACCGAAGGACGTCGTTTTCCGCCTGGCCAGACGGAAACAGACAGCTCGTAGAGGCCGCCCGGTATTCCGTCAATCAAGAAATGGCCGCGAGCATCCACGCTTGGTGCCTGAATGAAGAAAGACGTCTCACCCGGCCGGATTAACTGGACGAAGATCGAGCCATTTTCTGGCAGCGGCCCATTCTCCAAAACCACTACGCCCCGCAGAGTGGCGTTTCCGTAGCTAACGACTAGCCGTACTCCCGAGACCTGCTCACCCTCCTTAATTTCAACACCGCGAGGCTGCACAATTCCCTCGCGCTCCACCCGGGTAATCTTGAAACCTTTCAACTGTCTGTCATTCAGAGAAAAAATTGCCATTCCTGATGGCAATCCTCCTAAATGAAAACTCCCGTCAGCTTCTATCATTGAAGTAGCGTACCGTCCCATGCCCAGTCCGGGTCCCTCAGCCGAAACGTAAGCCTGTAATTGTCGTTGAACGAGTTTGGTAAACGCGCTCTTATTCTCGCCTTCGAGCACCACAACTCCCGCAAGACTCGCTCCTTTTGTGATCTTAATGGTTAACCCATCCACATCCTGATCGATGACATCAAAAGTAGTGGTGTCGACGCGCAGATCGCTGTTCGGCTCCGGCATCAGAAATGCTGAATACTTACCAGGGATCAGACTCTCAATGATGAAATCACCATGACCGTTTGAAGTCACCCGCGAGTTCATATAGTCACTACGATCTCCAATAATGCGCTGCAACCCAAAGCTGACGTTGGGCATGGGTAAGCCTTTTACATCATCGATAACTCTTCCGCTGGCCTTGAATGTGTCGATAGCACGGCCCAGTGTGATATCGACATTTGTAGCTTCACTTCCTTCGCTTACAACGAGGACCGTTGCTTTCGTTTGATCACTCACGTCGGGATGAAATACCTGCTTGTACGAGGCACGCCCTACCGCGAGACCACCGGAAAAGCTGTTGTCGCCGCGCCCCGCCGCTACTTTGTAGCGGCCAGCCGCAATTCCAAACATCCGATAGATTCCCCGGTCATCAGTAGATAGACTGGTTATCGGATATATCTGCCCGCGCTGTTGTGACGGTTGCTCAAAAGCATCGGCGCGATAGAGACCTACTTGCTGTTGAATAACAGGACGGCCATCCGCATCGATTACCTTTCCTGTGATGACTCCTCCGCGAACGAGAGAAAAGTTGATGTTCTCAACTCTTTCACCCTCTCCCAATACAACGCTGTGGCCCCTCGCATTTTTCGAGTCGGCAATGACAAAGGCCGGAGCCACTGTGGTTGCTTCATAACTTCCCGCTGGTACATCAATAATAAGATAGTTTCCGTCCTGATCGGTTGTGGCCTTGTACGAAGGGTCGAAGGGGCCGGTCATTTCACTCGGATGCAAGCCCACAACAATGCCCGGGGCGCCCTTGTCTTTGATAGTTACCCTGCCGCCGACCCTCCCTCTGAGTGGTTTCTTCGCTGCTATTGTTTGAGAATTTGCGCACAGAGGTGTAATGAGGCAATAGACTGCGATTACAATTATGACTGCATGACGAGTGTGGGGACCCATAGAGGCTGCTCCTTAGGTGCGCGAGGTGGACGCATCATAGCGCAAGGTTACCGCGTTGTCCCGGTATTTTGATTGGTCGTGTTGAAGTTTGGGACGCAGTCTCTGCGCGGCGCCAGTTAACGCCACCTTCGTGGTTGTCAGCTTAACTTCCTGCTGTTAGGATCGGCGGGCAGTTCCTTTATAACCATAGCCAGATTTCTTCAATCATTGGAATTGCTTCTACCCAGTCTTCGTTCCTGACTATTTGTTATGGCACTCCTTAAAATCACCGATGCAAGTGGCCGACAGTGGCAATACAGTTTTCAGCCGCTGGCCGTTTGTACAATTGGTCGCGCTCCGGACAATGCGGTTGTTTTAGACGATCCGCGCGCTTCCCGTTATCACGCGCACATTAAATCGGCTGACAATGGATCGTTCACAATCGTCGATGGTAACGTAGTCAACGGTCAACTTCGGCGGAGCGCAAACAAAGTCTTTATCAATGGCGAACCAGAATACGAACACCAGCTAAAGAATGGAGATCGCGTAACGATCGGCGCCAGCACGCTTCGTTTTGAGCAGGCGGCTGAAGAACGAACTACGGACGTCCGTTTTGACGATAAACCGCTCGGTCACACGCAACTCCTTATCTCTGCCAACGACGTAATGAGCACGGTGCTGCGTTCCAAGGGCGACGAGGCGATCGCTCCGTCACGAGACAAGGTGCTCGAGGCACTTCAGCGAAAAGCCAACATTCTTAGTGCCCTTTACGAGATGAGCAAGACGTTAGGTTCGGTGTTCGATCTTAACGCCATCTTCGCGAAAGCTACCGACATCATTTTCAGGTCAACGCCGGCCGACCGTGTGGTGGCACTATTGGCGGATGTTGGGGCCGACGGGAATCTAGAGGACGTAAACTTAACTCCGATTGCCGTGCGCGCGCGAGACAACAATCTCGAGGCCCATGCCCGCAAACTATCGATCGGAAGAACGATCACGCGAAAGGTTATGAAGGACCGCGTAGCACTTCTCTCGCAGGATGCCGCATCCGATGAACAGTTTGCCGGGGTCGATTCGATAGTGTCGCAGGGTGTGCGTTCCACAATCTGCGCGCCACTGGTGTCAGAAACGCGAGTTCACGGGGCGCTCTATGCCGACCGTCTGGATCCCTTTGCGGCCTTCAAACCCGACGACCTCGAGTTGATCAGCGCGGTCGCGGCACAAACGGCAATCGCCGTTGAGAATGCCAGGGCTCACGAGCGACTCGCCCGCGAGGAAGTGGCACGAGCAAACTACAGCCGGTTTCTTCCCGAATACGTAGTCAAGCAGATGCTGGAGAATCCGGAGTCGTTCAAGCTTGGTGGTGTCAGTCAGACCATCACAATACTCTTCGCGGACATTCGCGGGTTTACGCGTATCTCCGAACATGCACCTCCGGAAAAAATTGTAAGTCTGCTTAATCGCTACTTCTCGGCCATGACAGATATCATCTTCGCTCACGGTGGAACACTGGATAAATACTTAGGAGACGGATTGATGGCGCTGTTTGGCGCGCCAACTACGACGCCGGAGGATGCCTCGAATGCGCTAAATGCCGCGGTCGCGATGCAACGACGGGTTTTTGGTATCAATCAGGAATTACGAGAGGAAGGATTGCCGGAGATCGGCGTAGGTATGGGCCTACACACCGGAGAAGTTATTGTCGGCTACATAGGCTCCGAACGACGTTCAGAATACACTGCGATTGGCGATACCGTGAATACTTCGTCACGTCTTGAATCGAACGCCAGGGGTGGCGAGATTCTGCTTAGCGATGCCACCGCTAAGGCCGCTCACAGTCGTTACAAACTGCAACCTCGTGACCCAATCACGGTCAAGAATAGAGAACAGCCCGTTGTCCTTTGGGAGGTCGATTGGCAGCGAGCCAGTGGGGCATTTTGATTCTGGCGTGAAGCCGGAATCGTTGACGAAACAGCAGTCAAGGAGGCGATAGATTGGTGAATAGATGCGGACAGTCGTAGCCGTCCGTTTCTGTTCACCATCTGTTTTTATTTATGTCGTTTATCGGCAGAACAGGAAACTTGATGGGGCTCAGTGCCTTGCGCAATCTTGTCTCTGATTCGATGGCCATCGATATGGGCTCAGCGAGCACCATAATCGCGGTGCGAGGGCGTGGCGTAGTCATCGATCAGCCCTCCGTCGTCGCTGTCGACAAGGTTACTGGGGAAGTTATTGCAGTCGGTGACGAAGCGCGAAAGATGCAGGGACGAGAGGCGCGAGACGTCGCGGTGATTGCGCCGCTAGTTGATGGTGTTGTGGCCGACTTTGAAAGAACGCGCGCAATGCTCGACCACTTCGTGAGTGAAGCAAGAAGCGGTATCTCGCATTTCAGCCGCCGCGCAATCATGAGCGTGCTGTCGGGAGTTACGCAGGTAGAGCAACGCGCTCTGTTGAGCGCGGCGGAGGAAGCTCATATCAGTCGTGTCTATATGATTGAGGAGGGCCAGGCCGCAGCAATCGGCGCCGGAGTGCCAATTGACGACGAGCACGCATCCGCCGTGGTGGACATCGGTGGTGGCACCACAAATGTTGCGGCGATCGTCAGAGGATCTATAGTGGCTTCCCGCGCCGAAAGGATTGGTAGTTCTGACATCGACGGCGCGATTATGGACCGTCTGCGCCGGCATCGGGGCTTGACGATTGGTATCCAATCGGCGGAGCGTTTGAAACTCGATTTGAGTTCGGCTATCGAACCCCGGGAGCCAAACAAGAAAATCAATGTGCGGGGGCGCGACGTGCAGACCGGCAGCCCGGGGGCGGTTGATATTACGGCTGCGGAGGTTTATGCGATCACGTTGCCGATCATTCGACGGATCGCTGAGGAGGTTCGCTCAACGCTCACGGAGCTTGCTCCTGAGGTCGCGGGCGATATCTTCGATCGCGGAATAATTCTGACTGGTGGGGGCGCCCAGTTGGACGGATTGCCACAATATCTTCAAAAGGAAGTGGGACTGCCAGTAAGAGTCGCCGACGATCCTCGTTTCGCCATCGTTCGCGGATTGTCCCAACTGTATGAAGAACCCCTATTGCTGCGGCGAGTGGCGCGCACAGAACCACATCCACTGATCGATACGGAAGCGACTGCCTTCGAGACCTGAGAATGAGTGTCCTGGGTTTCTACAAACGCAGAATTACGGTTGCGCGCGTCTATGGTATTCCGGTCCGCATCGATTATCGCTGGTTCGTCGTCTTTTTTCTGAGTGTCTGGCTAATCGCGGTAAACCTGGCGCGCGGCGGCATGTGGGTGGGTCAGGTCAAGTTGCTTCCCGTCGGCGTGGCATTCGCATGGCTTCTCGGAGTCATCACCACGCTTGGTTTGTTTCTCTCCGTTTTCGGACATGAACTTTCTCACGCACTAATGGGACGGTCCGAAGGAATCGAAATCGAAGAGATTGTGCTTCATCCCTTTGGCGGGCTGGCCAGACTTCGCAATGAGCCCGACAGCCCGCGCGCGGAGTTTAGAATTGCAGTTGCCGGACCCGCAGCGAGTTTTCTTTTTGCTGTAGTCGGCTTTCTTGCGATGTTCGTTGCCAAGTTTGCGGGCTCCGGCACAGTAACCGGCGTTTTGTTCTTGATCAGCTCTGGTAATCTGTTGCTGGCAGTGTTCAATCTATTCCCCGGCTACCCGCTTGATGGTGGCCGCGTCTTGCGGGCAATTCTATGGCACAAAACCGGTGACATTGTGGAAGCCACCCGCATGGCCGGAATCTGTGGCATGTTGATCGCCGGCATATTGATCATCTTCGGCGTGTACATGGCAATCGCGCCAAATTTTCACTCATATTTCATGGGCCTCTGGTCCGTTCTTGTTGGAGTCTTTTTGTTTGACGCCGCATACACTGTTGTGCGCCATGCGCGAGGCACAGACAAGCAAATAGTACGAGAGGCGATGTCCGCGCCTTTCTCGATAGAACCAGACATGCTGATCAGCCAGATGATCGACTCCGTTTTACCATTACACCCTCAGACAGCGTTTCCGGTAGCCATTGAACGGCGTCTTCACGGCATCCTCTCGCTTGAAGATCTTAAATCGTTGCCGCGCGAACGTTGGCGACTAACACGCGCGCGCGACGTTATGCGACCGATTGCCCCGAGATTTTTTGTAGAGCCAACAGCCACTCTGGATTACGCTCGTGAGCTAATGAAACGCAATGGCATAGGCTCGCTCGCCGTGGTTGGAAAGAATGGTGAGCTGGTGGGCTTCCTGCAGAACGGCACACTGAAACGCCGGAAGCGGTCTAACGAACGTCGCGAAAGCCCCGCGTGATTCCACTCGAGATGAGAAAATTTGCCGGTTGGGAAGACTATCCACCGATTACGCAGATTACACAGAGTCCAGAACAGGGGCAGGAGCAGTAGGCAGGAGCAGAAACAAAAAGATCTTGCTTCCTGCTCCTGCCCCTTCTTCTTGTGTCTGTGTAATCGGTGTAATCTGCGGATGTCCTTGAGTGGCAAAGTCTCTCACTCATGCCAAACTGCATTAGCACTATCACTAAGTACCATTGCCACCTTCCCTTTTTTCCGCGATAATCCGAACGGAGCTATCATTTCGTAGCTGAAGGAATCGCTGGCATGTTGGCCGTACTGGGCGCGCTCTTTGCCAACGCAACTATCGCGGTGTTGAAGCTGGTGGCAGCTTTTATGACGGGCTCTTCCGGCATGATGGCGGAAGCGCTCCATTCAGTTGCTGATACGGCAAATCAGATCTTTCTCTTGTTGGGATTGCGATTCTATAAGCGCCCGGCTTCCCAAAAGCATCCTTTCGGTTACGGAAAAGAAAGGTACTTCTGGTCTTTCATTGCGGCCATTTTTATTTTTGGTGTGGGTGCGACCTATGCGATCTATGAGGGAGTAGTAAAACTCTATCATCCGCATCCACCTTCGAACTTAAAGTGGGCTTATATCGTTCTCGCAATTTCGTTCCTGCTGGAAGGTTCTTCGATCACCCTGGCGATTTATCAGGAACTACGGGAAGCGCGTAAGGAAGGCCTCAAGTTTTTTGACTATCTACGTGAGTCGAAGGATCCGACGGCGAAGACCGTGCTTTTGGAAGATTCCGCGGCTCTCATCGGCATCGCGATTGCAGCTACTGGTCTACTTTTGACCGATTATCAAGTTGGTGGTGGTGGTGGCGGGGCTTACTGGGACGGAGTGGCCTCTATAGCGATCGGACTGGTCCTCGCGGTAGTGGCATTCGTTTTGGCGCGAACATCACGTGGGCTCTTACTTGGTGAGGCCGCAAGCCCGAAAGTCCTGCAAGCAATCAAGCAGGCAATTGAGAGTCATCCGAACGTTGAGAGCGTTGTCGAGCTGTTGACGATGCATCTCGCCCCCCAACAGATTCTGATCAATGCGCACATCAGCTTACGCGATGGTCTGGTCACTAACGAGATTGAAAGAACTATCGAAGAGGTAGAAAGACTAATCAAGCGCGCGGAACCTAAGGTTGAAATGATGTTTCTCGAAGCAGCACGCAAGGACCACAAGCTCAACCGCAAGCCGATTGCGGAACATATTGGCTGAGATACGGGATTTCGATTGCGTTTGGAGAAAACAAATTGCTACGAATAGATCGCAAATCGCGAATCCAAAAACATAGAAAATCAGATGCTACTTCTGCTGCCATACACAGAGTACTTGAGACGGGTCGGTGAGCCGCGTAATATCGCGGACGTCGTTTTCGTCTTTTTGCTTGTGTATGCAGTTTTGAAGCTCCTGCGCGGCACTCGCGCCGCGCCCATGGCTGCCGGCATCGCCGCCCTTGTCTTCCTCTACTGGCTCTCCCTCAAACAAGATCTAGCAACGCTGGAATTCGTGTTGCGCAATGGTCTGCTGTACATAGGTATTGCGATCATCGTGCTCTTCCAGTCGGAGATCAGACAGGCGTTGATTAGCTTCGGCAATCGTTTTCGCATGCCATTTACCCGCGCTCATCATGGTCAATTCGGCGAAGGTGTCTACGATGAAATAGTACTGGCGGCGACTACGCTTGCTTCGACGAAGACAGGCGCGCTGATTGTTATCGAGCGAAATGTGGGACTGAAGAATCTTTCGGATGGCGGGGTACACCTCGACGCCGAGCTTAGTTACGACCTCATGGTGAGCATCTTTAACCCGGCGAGCCCGCTCCACGACGGCGCCGTCGTCGTGCGGCGGCATCGCGTCGCGGCAGCTTCGTGTTTCCTGCCGCTCACTCTAAACCCGCGGCTTTCAAAAGATCTGGGCACTCGTCATCGGGCCGCGATCGGCGTAACGGAGGATACGGACGCCGTGGCGGTGGTGGTTTCTGAAGAAACTGGTCTGATCTCCTTTATTAAGGCGGGTGAGATTAAGCGTGGTTTGGATGCCACCAAATTGCGCAGCGCTATTTTCGAGGCGCTGAATGTCTCGGCAAAGAAAGAGAAAGAGAAAGAGAAAGAGCAACTCAAACTCCCCGAACATGAAACAGATACCAAAGAGGCTGCATCAGTTTAACTGATATTCCAACTCGGCGTGTCTCGAGAAGAAATGCACTCAACAGAACCGCCAGTCTGCCCTTAAGCAAGAAATCATGCCTTTTCAGGATATTGAAGAAGTTGCCACACCCGATCGCCCGCGCACACCAAGCGGCATGGAAAGGCTCTTGCGCAAAATCTTTATTGAAGACTGGAGCTTGAAACTTCTTGCCCTCACAATAACCCTGGCCCTTTGGTTGGCCGTGACGGGCCAGAACAAGCCCGTAACTATTCATGCGTATGTGCAGCTCAATTTCATTAGGCCCGGCTCTTTGGAGATTAGTAACGACCCTCCCAGAAGCGTTGACGTATTGCTGCGAGGAAGCAGGCATAAGTTGGACCGTTTGAGTCTGCTCGATCTGGTGGCGACGGTCGACATCAGCGATCAGCAAGCGGGCGAGCGCGTATTGAGACTTTCCGACCGCGCGCAAATGGATCTACCCGATGGAGTGAAGATTGATTCTTTTCGCCCAAGCGCAATTCCCATTCGACTCGAGCCAGTGTTGGCGAGACAGGTGGCCATCGAGCCCAGGCTTGAGGGCAAAACTGCTGATGGTTATGAGGTCTATGCTTTCCGTCCCCACAGGGATAGTGTGACGGTACACGGTCCAGTGAGCAACGTAAACGCTTTGCAAAAAGCTTCTACTGAAACAATCTCAGTAGCGGGCCGTAAAGAGAGTTTTACAGCGCAGAACATCGCCATTGATATCTCAGATCCCAAGGTTGACGTCGAGGATCCGATTATTAGCGTCGATGTAGAAATCGGAGAACGACGCACGGAAAAAACTTTTACCGGAGTTTCAGTAAGTGGGCCACAAGGCTTCACAGTTCAGCCACGCACAGCAGCTGTAACGATTCTTGGTCCTGCGACTCTGGTCGAAGGAATAGCACCGGGGGACATTAAGATTATTCTGGATACAAAGGGAGAGATGCTTCAGCCACGACTCGATCTGCCCACCGAGTTTCAGGGAAAGATCGTCTTAAAGTCAGTAACCCCTGGTCAGTTCTCACGAGTTAAGAAGCCTGGCAGTTAAATGCGTCAAAGCCACACCCTGTCGATGAAATCTCTCTTTGGCACTGATGGTATCCGAGGCGAAGCCGGGCGCTTCCCACTCGATCCTCCAACAGTGAGCACTATCGGTTCTTCGCTCGCACGCTATCTGGCAAACGCTGCCGGGAGGCGACCAACTCTTATTGTCGGGAGAGATACACGTGAGTCGGGGCAATGGATTGAACGTGCACTGATTGATGGAGCAACCGCAGCAGGCGCGGAATGTCGATCGGCAGGAGTGATTACCACGCCGGGAGTCGCTTTCCTGACCCGCAGCTTACCTGCCGACGCCGGCATCGTAATCAGTGCATCTCACAATCCTTATCATGACAATGGGATAAAGATATTCTCCCCTTCTGGGCGCAAACTGGATGACTCCATAGAACGAGTGATCGAAGCAGATATTTTCAATTCGGAAAAACAGAATCGAGCGACACACCCAGGCAAACTATTGTCTTCAACTCGAGAAGAGGAAGAGAGTTTGCAGAGACGCTACCTGACTTTCTTGAGCGACGACATTGGGAATGGGTTGTCGTTAAGCGACTTGACGATCGTGGTCGACTGTGCCAATGGCGCCAGTTCAGCTCTGGCTCCGGCGTTGTTTGCGCATCTGGGAGCCCGAATTATTGCGATTAACGATCAGCCGAATGGTCGAAACATCAATCAGGATTGTGGCTCGTTGCACATAGAAGCCCTGCAACAAAGAGTTGTTGCTGAAAAGGCCAACCTCGGCGTGGCTTTCGATGGAGACGCTGACCGGGCTTTGTTTGTCGATAGCAACGGAGAGTACGTCGATGGCGACGCTACGCTTTGGATTCTGGCCAATCATCTTCAGATGAAGTCCCAGTTACGACACAATCTTGTTGTGGCCACGGTGATGAGCAACATTGGTCTTGAAATCGCACTCCGGTCCCGTGGGGTGCGCCTGGTACGCACGGACGTTGGCGACAAGTATGTGTTGGAGGAACTGTTGAGAGTTGGGGCAAGTCTTGGTGGAGAGCAGTCTGGGCATATCATTTTTCCACAGCTGAGTCTTGCTGGAGATGGAATGATTACCGTGCTCGCTTTGTTGCGAGCCCTGCGTGAACAGGAAAAATCGCTGGCAGAGTTGACCAGCGGCTTTGAGGCTCTTCCACAGGTATTGGTAAACGTTCCAGTACGAGAAAAACGCCCCTTCGCAGACCTTCCGACCGTGCAGCAGATCGCAAGCGAGACAGAGGAAAAGCTGTCTGGTAGGGGCAGGCTGCTCTTGCGGTATTCCGGAACCGAACCGTTAGCAAGAATAATGATTGAAGGCCAAAAACAGAGTGAGATTGAAGACTACGCAAGAAATATCGCCGCGGTTATTCGCCAGGCACTCGGATAATTAGGGCTCACTGCGTGAAATTTCTACACCACTGTCCCGGAAAAATCTACATGTTATTTTGTTTGCCTCAGCATGCAAGACCCGTTGCTTAGTAACTTTCACTATCAAACACTCAGGCTCTGAGTTTTCTGCCAAAAACCCTCTTGCACGGCACGGGCGTTGCGATGTATATTGTGGGGCAAGAGAGACGGTTGGTGAATCCTCCGTCTCAAGTGGTTGCTGGGGTGAGGACAGTAACCACGAATATGGATGGGCGCGACGCACTCCCACGTATGTCGCG